>JACCDK010767548.1_pt1 | contig 43378 bp, 45 predicted proteins | sample 7445871 | NCBI WGS metagenome assembly JACCDK01 (sample SAMN15323436, study PRJNA562643) | freshwater metagenome | isolation source: river surface water | place: USA:Blue River Watershed | collected 2017-08-15 | reverse complement strand
CCTTGGACAGACGTGTATATGGGGGTAAACGCCAAATTGATTTCGTCAACATTAGAAAGTTATAATTCTTGGGGTGCTGCCGTAGATTTAGGTCTTTTGTATATAGATACCCAAAACGATATCAATTACGGTTTGGCAGTGCGTAACATTGGAGCGCAAATTACGCCTTATGCAGATACCCGTGAAAAATTACCCCTTTCTATTGATGCGGGAATTTCTCAATTGTTAGAAAACGTGCCCATTCGTTGGCACATGACTTTTGAAAATTTGCAACAATGGAACATTGCATTTTCCAATCCCAATAGAGCACAAGGAAGCCTAGATGGGAGTTCCCAAGAAGAAAAGGTATCGTTTTTTAACAATGCGTTGCGGCATTTAATATTGGGCGCCGAATTATTTCCAGAAAAGGGTTTTAACATCCGATTGGGTTATAATTTTAGAAGAGGAGAAGAGCTTCGAATAATAGAACAACGCCATTTTTCAGGTATTTCAGTTGGTTTTGGTCTCCGAATCGGGAAAATTAAATTTGATTATTCTTACGCAAGATATACATTGGCAGCCAATACAAGTTTGTTTGGATTGATGATTGATTTGAATTAAAGTTAAGTGATTAGTAATTAGTGATTAGTGAAGAGCGATAAGTGATTAGTAAATAGCTTATATGACTTATATGTTTAAAATATTGTAAATTAATATTATAAAATTAGCGCCTTAGCGTTTTTGTGGCAAAAAATATATGAAAAAAATTACCATAGCAATAGACGGTTTTTCGTCAACAGGAAAAAGTACATTGGCTAAGCAATTGGCCGCAGCATTGGGTTATGTTTATGTAGACACAGGTGCTATGTATCGGGCAGTAGCTTATTTTGCCATGCAACACCAGTTGGTTTCCGAAACGCATTTAGATGCAACAGGTTTGATAGCTGAATTACCAAATATCAATTTACGCTTTCAATTCAATCCGACTTTAGGATTTGCCGAGATGTATTTGAACAACGAAAACATCGAAACCCAAATTAGAACCATCGAAGTATCTCGCATGGTGAGCAAAGTTGCCGAAGTTTCAGAAGTACGTGCCAAATTGGTGGAACAACAACAAGCAATGGGTAAAGATAAAGGGATTGTAATGGACGGAAGAGATATTGGTACGGTTGTTTTTCCGGAGGCCGAATTGAAATTATTCATGAACGCCAGTTCCAAAACCAGAGCCCAGCGCCGTTTTGATGAATTGGTAGAAAAAGGCCAACACGTTACTTTTGATGAGGTGTTACAAAATGTTGAAGAACGCGATTATATAGACACGCACAGAGAAGACTCTCCGCTTGTAAAAGCATCAGATGCTATTGAAATTGACAATTCAGCGATGAGTAAAACCGAACAGTTTGAATGGGTTTTAGGGTTGATTGCAAAAAAAATAAAAACTAATGAATCATAATTTTTTTGTATTCATCAAATGTTGTTGATTTGAGGTGGAGGATATAAAAACCTTTATTTAAAGAATTGATAGTAACTTTGTTTCCAATTTGAATAGTGCCTTTTTGAACCAATTTTCCTTGGATGTCAAAAATTTCATACACAGAATCATTACCTTCAAAATTCACAGTAAAAACATCTTTTATTGGATTTGGATGAATTGTAATTGTGTTAGAATATGTATTGTTAACACCCAAAGTACCAAAACGCGTTAATGCATAATCATAATTGTCGGCTTCAATTTCAATTATAGTGTTTAGAGGCAATGGTTGACTAATAAGTTGGTTGGTAATTGTATTATACCGGAATAACCGTTGCTGGTTATCTAAATCAATAGCAATAAAAACCAATGTTTCCGTGGCTTGATCATAGGTTCTATTGAAAACCTGAAGTCCTATAACTTCTATAATATTTACTAAGTTAGATACCACTCCAGTTACAGGATTTAAAATACCTACATTTAAAGAAGAAGTACTGGTGTTTGAATTAAATTGTGGGTATATGATATAAATATTATTTTGTTCATTACTGTATTCTAAGCCAATATTTCCAATGATATTTGGTCCAGCCAAAGGGGTAATGGTATAAGAGAAGCCATTATTTGTAATCGTAGATTTTACCAATTTTTTCACATTTTCTTGTTGGGTAATAAAATAATAAACATGATTATCAGAATCATAGCAACTTCCATCTGGAAATAGAATTCCTATATCATTACTATTGTAATAGCCCAAATTTGTTGACACCTGTGTTGTTGTATTGTAACGATTTAAATAAACATTATTTTCTTGATCAGAATCATAAGAATAGAGAAAACCATTTTGCATATCAACCTCTCCCGATCCATTGTTAACACTAGTAGCTTGGTTTAATGTAATAGTATTATTTTGAGTGTTGTATTTTAGCATCTTACTAACGTAGTCATTATTCTCATTTATTAGAATCCTTGAATAGTACTCTCCATTATTAGAATTATAAATGGAAGAGCCAGCTAAAACACCGACGTAGTCTACCGGAATAATATTATTGTAATTAGTTTGCCCAGCATTCCATTTGACAATGTTATCAACAGTTTGACCGTTCGAAGTGAAGCCAATCAATTTAATTTCTTCTTGTGAATAAGAAGTTTGTATGGAAGAGCTATACAATAATCCAATTAATATAAAATATCTAAATTTCTTCTTCATGTTTTATTTGTAACTTATGATTACAAAATTAATAATTTTTGTTTTACAATTATGAAAAAATATTAAACAAAATTAAATTTAGTTTACATCAAAGGTCTCATGAAAATTAGCAACGGTGTACCCATAAGTGGTGTAACAAAAACTTTCGCTATAGTTGCTAAAATGTATAGTTGTTTCATTATTATTGTTTTTATGAAACAAAGGTGCGCTTAGATTATGTTTATAGTGTTATATAACAAAATGGAATAGTTACATATTTACCATAAAAAAATCCGACCTGCTTACACAAATCGGATGGTTTCTATTTTCTAAAATCTTATTTCTTTATTCTAAAGGCTATAAATGAATTACCTCACCATACGCATCAGCAACCGCTTCCATAACCGCTTCACTCATCGTTGGGTGCGGATGCACTGCTTTTAATATTTCGTGTCCTGTAGTTTCTAATTTACGTGCCACGACAGCTTCTGCAATCATATCGGTAACCCCAGCACCAATCATGTGGCAACCCAACCATTCGCCGTATTTGGCATCAAAAATTACTTTTACAAATCCGTCAGGAGTTCCAGAAGCTTTCGCTTTTCCAGAAGCAGAGAATGGGAATTTTCCAATCTTTAGTTCGTATCCTTTTTCTTTAGCTTGTTTTTCAGTCAAACCTACCGAAGCAATTTCGGGTGTTGCATACGTACAACCAGGAATGTTTCCATAGTCTAATGCTTCAACATGTAAACCTGCAATTTTTTCTACACACAAAATACCTTCTGCTGAAGCTACGTGAGCTAATGCTTGACCAGGAGTTACATCACCAATAGCGTAATAACCAGGAACGTTTGTTTGGTAATATGCGTTTACTAAAATTTTATCTCTATCGGTAGCAATACCCGTTTCTTCTAATCCAATGTTTTCAATGTTGGTTTTAATTCCAACGGCAGATAATAAGATATCAGCTTCTAAAACTTCTTCTCCTTTAGCTGTTTTAACAAAGGCTTTAACGCCTTTACCCGAAGTATCAATACGCTCCACAGATGCATTGGTCATGATGCTAACCCCTGCTTTTTTCATAGAGCGTTCCATTTGTTTTGAAATGTCTTCGTCTTCAACAGGCACAATATTTGGCATAAACTCAACGATGGTAACTTCGGTTCCCATTGCATTATAGAAATGCGCAAATTCTACTCCAATAGCCCCCGAACCTACAACAATCATTTTCTTAGGTTGTTCTGGTAACGTCATGGCTTGGCGGTAACCGATTACTTTTTTACCATCTTGTGGCAAGTTAGGTAATTCACGAGAACGCGCTCCTGTTGCTATGATGATATGATCGGCTGAATATTCGGTTACTTTGCCATCGGCAGCAGTTACGTCTACTTTTTTACCGGGTTTAATTTTTCCAAAACCATCAATGATATCGATTTTGTTTTTCTTCATCAAAAACTGAACACCTTTACTCATGCCATCGGCAACATCTCGAGAACGTTTTACAACGGCATTGAAATCTTTGTCAAAGTCTTTAACAGTTAACCCATAATCTGCAGCATGTTTTAGGTAATCAAAAACTTGAGCTGATTTTAATAAAGCTTTCGTTGGGATACACCCCCAATTCAAACAAATTCCTCCCAAACTTTCTTTTTCAATTACAGCTACTTTAAAGCCCAATTGTGAAGCTCTGATTGCAGTTACATAACCACCAGGGCCACTTCCTAAAACGATGATGTCGTATTTCATTTTTTATAAAGTATTTCAGTTTTATTTATAAGTTGCGAATTTAAGGAATTATTTTAAAAGTTTAAACGCAAAGTTCGCAAAGTTTTATGCCAAGTAACGCGACGAAAATCTGAGGCAATCCTTTGAAACTCTAGTTTTCGAGTATTGAAAGCAGGAATACGGAAACTAGCAATTACTCGACCTCTCCAGCAAATTGCGAATCGTATAGTTTTCGATAATAGCCATTAGGATCGGCTAAAAGTTCATGATGTGTACCCGTTTCCACGATTTTCCCTTGATCCATAACAATAATTTTACTAGCGTTTACTATAGTAGCTAGGCGATGGGCAATAACTATGGATGTTCGATCTTTAGTAATGGCGTCTGTTGCTTTTTGAATCAATTCTTCCGAATGGGTATCGATTGATGAGGTGGCTTCGTCTAAAATTAATATACTAGGATTACTCACGTAGGCTCTTAAAAAAGCTATCAATTGGCGCTGACCCGATGATAACATAACGCCTCGTTCTTTAACGTTATAATCATAACCTTCGGGTAAAGTCATGATGAAATCGTGTACACCAATTTTCTTCGCAGCTATAATAACTTCTTCACGCGAAATGGCTTCGTTGTGTAATGTGATATTGTTGTAAATAGTGTCTGAGAATAAAAAAACGTCTTGCAATACAATTGCAATTTGTTTTCGAAGGCTTTCTAAGGTGTAGTCGTTAATAGTTCTATTATCGATCGTAATTTCGCCCGAATCTATATCGTAAAATCGATTCAATAAATTGATAATGGTTGATTTTCCCGCACCTGTGCTACCAACAATAGCAATGGTTTCTCCAGGTTGTACCTTAAGATTGATTCCTTTTAGAACTTCTTCATTTTTAATGTAACTAAAACGAACATTTTTTAAGGCTATTGTTCCCTTAAAATGCGATGCTTCAATTGTGCCATTATCCTGTACATTATCTTCAGAATCCAAAATTTCAAATACTCTATCGGCTGCGACAATACCCATTTGCATTACGTTAAATTTATCCGCAATTTGACGCAATGGGTTGTATAACATCGTAATGTACATATTGAAGGCTACTAGTTGCCCAATAGTTGTATCGGTATCACCGTTAATAATCCAAATAGCACCAAAATAGACCACTAAACCAATACTAATATTAGAGATAATATCAGCAATAGGAAAGAAGATAGAGTTGTACAGAATGTTTTTTAACCATGCTTTATTGTGTTTTTGATTGATTTTTTCAAACTTTTCTAGTTCTATTTTTTCACGATTGAACAATTGCACGATTTTCATGCCTGTTAAACGTTCTTGTATGAACGTATTTAGGTTGGCTACTTCATTTCGAACTTCGCTAAAAGCAACTTTCATTTTTTTATTGAAAATGTTTGTAGCAATAAGTATAACCGGCATAATCAAAAGTACTATTCCTGTAATTTTCCAATTTACAATCAGCATGAATACAATGACAATCAGCATTTTAAGCACATCACTTACAATCATAAATAGTCCTTGACTGAAGATGCTTGCAATGGATTCGATATCTGAAACGGATCGTGTAACTAATTTTCCTACCGGTTCCGTGTCAAAATATTTCATTTTAAACGAAGAAATGTGATGGTACAATTTATCCCGTAAATCTTTAATGATATCTTGCCCTAACGAATTTGCTAAATAAGTAAAGTAAAACTGCGCAATACCTTCGAGGACAAGAGCGATAAACATAATGATTACCAATACTTTTAAATTCGTAGGATTGTCATTTCCAACAAAGAAAAACTGCATAAATTCTTCAAAATATTGTTGAATAATATTAGTTTCTTTTTTGGCATCAACTAAGTAATTGTCAATCGTAAAGTTCAATAAAAACGGTCTTACTGCCGTCATAATTGCTAAGAAAATCGCCCAAAAAACTACAAAGTACAATTTTCCTTTGTAAGGTTTTGCATAAGCTAACAATTTAGTAAACGAAGATGTTTTTATTTTACTCATTAATTTTATGGCTTTCTTTAATGTAGGGATAGGCAACATTTACTAAATATAAACCTTGCGCGGGTACTGAAAATCCAGCTTTTGATCTGTTTTTACTTTCAATAATGGTTTTTAAATCAGCAACTTCTATTTTGCCTAATCCGATATTGACCATGGTTCCAACAATAGCTCTTACCATATTGCGTAAAAACCGATCGGCAGTGATGGTAAAGATAAGTTGATTTCCTTCTTGTTTCCAATGTGCCGTCGTTATTTTACAATTAAAGGTGTTTACATCGGTATGTACTTTAGAAAAACTCTCAAAATCTGTATATTCAAATAAGAGGGCACATGCTTCATTCATTTTAGCGACATTCAAAGGATTTGAATGATACCAGCTTCCCTCAACAATAAAGGCATCTTTATAGGTGTGTAGGTAATATTCGTAAGTTCTGCTCGTTGCATCAAACCGCGCATGTGCTTCTGGATGTACCGAAAAAATACGGTAAATTACAATCGAAGGCGGTAAAAACGAATTCAATTTGTGTGACCAATACTCCGAATTCAATTCCAATTCGGTTTCAAAATGTGCAAACATTTGCTTGGCATGGACTCCGGTATCGGTTCGTCCAGCTCCAACAATAGTTATGGTTTCTCGAAACAAAGTTGAAAGTGCTCTTTCCAAAGTTTCTTGTACCGACGAGGCGTCAGGCTGACTCTGAAATCCGTGGAAATTTTTTCCGTTGTAGGCAAATTCAATGAAATATCTCAAAATATAGTGATTCGTATTCGGTTTTTTGTAAACGATTTGTACAATAACTTTTGCAAATTTACAAAATTCAATAGTAATGTTTCGTTCAATTTATGAGAATAAAAACTTAATTTTGTTTCATGAAGAAAATTCTATTGCTATCCGACACGCACAGTCACATGGATGATGTTATTTTAAAATATGTGAATCAAGCCGATGAGGTTTGGCATGCGGGTGATATCGGAGATTTAGTTGTGACCGATGCCTTAAAAAAAGCATCAACACTTCGAGGGGTGTATGGCAATATTGACGACGATAAAGCACGCATGGAATTTCCCTTGCACAATCGCTTTTGGTGTGAAGGAGTAGACGTATGGATTACACACATTGGCGGGTATCCCACAAAATATAGTCCCGCAATTCGTGCTGAAATCCATCAAAATCCACCCAAATTGTTTGTTTGTGGTCACTCCCATATATTAAAAGTACAATTTGACAAGCAGCTGAATTTGCTTCATATGAACCCGGGTGCTTGTGGTAAATATGGGTTCCATCAAGTTCGAACGATGCTGCGCTTTGAAATAGATGGGGATAAAATTCAAAATTTAGAAGTAATTGAATTGGGAAAAAAATAGCATCCAATGTTTCATATTCTATTTAATAAACAAAAAAATCCGAAACTTTCGCTTCGGATTTTTTCTTCGCACTAATAAACTAAGATGATAGGTTTATCGTAATCGATCCACAGATTTTACGAGATCTTCGTCCTTTTTTATTGCCTTGTTGGCCAAGACTAATAAAACGATAGAAATTGCAGGAAGAAACATCCCAATACCCTTCTCTGAAACCAAGGTTTCTCCGGATAAGTTTAGCGAGCGATACACAAAAAATCCTAGTAAAATAAAGTTAAATATCATGTTCAATCTGTTCAAAACAAATTGATTTTGTCTCTTTTTAAAACTAAAAATACTCCATACGGCCAATAGGGTACAACATCCCAAAAGCACCAAAAAAATAGGCGATGAACTTGCAAAAACAGCAGTTGTTTGCGTAGCCGTTTTTAATGTCCACAATTCAAAAACAAATGGTAGTGCCCCAGTAATTAGTGCACTGAGTACCAAATAAAGTGTTTGAATGCGTTGAATCATTGATTTTATTATTTTTTAATAAAGCAAAAATAGCATTTCTTTTTTATTTATACTATTGTTATTTCCAAATTTATTCGTACTATTGCAGCGTGTTAATCGTAAGTACTTCATTCTGCGACAGCTTACGTAACAAAAAAAATCTTATCATTTTTTGTTTTAACCCAACCAACCATTTTATTTAAAATATATCCATGTTCGATATTGAAGTATTAAAAGAGATGAAACTCTCTGATTTGCAAGAAATTGCAAAAGTAGCTAAGATCAATAAATACCGTTCTTTAAAAAAAGACGATTTGGTCTATCAAATTTTAGATTTGCAAGCAGCAAAGCCTGAAATCATTAAATCTGAAATTCCAGCTACTGAATTACCCAAAGAAAAAAGAGCTAGAATTACGCCCCCCAAAGAACGCATTCAAGCTCCACAAATAAAAAAAGATTTGTTTTCTAAGCCTTTGAAAGAAGTAATTGAAGCCTCTATTTCTGAAGAAAGTGCAGCTGTTCCGGTATCCAAAGTGGAAGTTAGTGATGCAACAACTCAAGCTACGACTAAACTGCCTCGTAAGGATTTTAAGAATAAAAAGGCCTTGTCACAAACAACTACAGAGGCTACTGCTAAACCAATGGCATTTGAACCTTCCTTAGAAACGACTCCTAATGATAAAAACACGCCTAAAAATCCTAATTTTAAGGCCAATCAGAATAATCCCAATCACCCAGATTACAAGAAAAATAATACGGTTGAAGCTGGAAATGGGAACAACGTGAACGGTAATAAGAATCCACATCAAAACAAAAAGCAAAATTTTAGAGAACCCGATTATGAATTCGATGGAATTATCGAAAGTGAAGGGGTTTTAGAGATGATGCCTGATGGTTATGGGTTTTTACGTTCTTCGGATTACAATTATTTGGCGTCACCAGATGATATTTATTTATCGACTTCACAAATTCGTTTGTTTGGATTAAAAACTGGGGATACTGTAAAAGGTGTGGTGCGCCCTCCCAAAGAAGGTGAAAAATATTTCCCACTGGTTAAAGTGTTGAAAATTAACGGACATGACCCACAAGTGGTTAGAGATCGTATTTCATTTGAGCATTTGACACCGGTTTTCCCAACTGAAAAATTCAATTTAGCCGACAGAAACAGTACGGTTTCTACTCGTATTATCGATTTGTTTTCACCAATTGGAAAAGGACAACGTGGAATGATTGTAGCCCAACCTAAAACGGGTAAAACCATGTTGTTAAAAGATGTAGCCAATGCTATTGCGGCCAATCACCCTGAGGTATATTTAATTGTATTGCTTATTGATGAACGTCCGGAAGAGGTTACCGACATGCAACGTAGTGTAAGAGGTGAAGTGATTGCTTCAACTTTTGACAGAGAGCCACAAGAACATGTTAAGATTGCTAATATTGTTTTAGAAAAAGCGAAACGTTTGGTAGAATGTGGTCATGATGTTGTGATATTATTAGACTCAATCACGCGTTTGGCCAGAGCTTACAATACGGTACAACCGGCTTCAGGAAAAGTATTGAGTGGGGGTGTAGATGCCAATGCTTTGCAAAAACCAAAACGTTTCTTTGGAGCGGCTCGTAATGTAGAAAACGGTGGTTCGTTAAGTATCATCGCAACAGCATTAACAGAAACCGGTTCAAAAATGGACGAAGTAATCTTTGAAGAATTCAAAGGAACGGGTAATATGGAATTGCAATTGGATAGAAGAATTGCAAACAAACGTATTTTCCCTGCTATCGACTTGGTTTCTTCAAGTACGCGTCGTGATGACTTATTGTTAGACGAAAATACCATTCATAGAATGTGGATCATGCGTAAATACCTTGCCGATATGAATCCGATTGAAGCCATGGATTTTATTCACGATCGATTTAAGAAAACCCGAAACAATGAAGAATTTTTAATTTCGATGAATCAATAATAAAAAAAGCTCCGATATCATATCGGAGCTTTTTTTATTTCAAACGTTCTAAAATGCCTTTTCGTTTTACAATATTTTTATAATCCCATTGGATTGATTTTGCTTTTAGGAGCCAATTCTCTAAATCAGCAGTATTGATTTCAGCTGCAGAATTATAAAAAATAGAAGCATCTTGAAATTTAGCACCTAACACTGTTAGTTTATCTTCCTCAAACGATTTTCCACTCCAAAATAGCAAGCGAATGCCTTTCTTTTGTTTGCTATAACCTACAATCGGATTTCCATCTAAAAACCAAACGGGGTGGGCATGCCAGATTTTGTTTTCAGCTTCTGGGATATGCATACTAATTTGATTTGCCAGTACATTACAAATCAATGCGTCTTCGGTTGCTAGCGAAGTATTGTAAGTGTGTATTTCCGAAAGCATCTGTTAATTTCTTTTGACCCAATATTAATTGGTGAAACCATTGGCTATGGCTAAAAAGTCATCGGCTTTTAAGGCAGCACCACCAATCAAACCGCCATCTACATCAGGATTTGAAAAGATTTCTTTGGCATTTTCGGGTTTTACACTGCCACCATACAAAATGGTAAGTTCATCGGCAATATCAAATCCAAACACTTTTTCAACCAAAGTTCGGATAAATTTATGCATTTCTTGTGCTTGTTCAGGAGAAGCTGTTTCTCCCGTTCCAATAGCCCAAACCGGTTCGTATGCCAATACAATATTTGCCCAATTTTTCTTTTCTATATGAAATAATCCATCGCGCAATTGGTTTTCTACCACATTAAAATGATTGTTGTTTTGACGGTCTTTTAATTCTTCTCCAAAGCAAAAAATGATGCGCATGTCATGTTGAAGTGCGGTGTCAACTTTGCTGGCTAACAAAGCATCGGTTTCATTAAAATAAGCACGTCTTTCGCTATGTCCTAATATTACGGTGTTTACACCAATGTCAGTTAACATACCGGCAGCAATTTCACCCGTGAATGCCCCACCTTCAGCTTGGTGCATGTTTTGAGCGGCAACAGTTATTCCTTTTCCTTGGGTAACTTCTACAGCTTTTGCTAAATTTACAAAGGTAGGCGCCACAATAATCTCAGCAGTTGTATTTATTTTTTTTGCGCTAATTTCTTCTAACAAGGCAACAGTTTCTTTCTGGGTTTTGTGCATTTTCCAGTTCCCAGCTACAATATTTTTTCTCATTATTTTAAAGATTCTAAAGTTTTAATTAATTTTTCATCATCGGCTTCGATAACTTTATATAAGGCGATTTTACCTGTTTTGTCAACGACCATATATCGTGGAATCCAGTCCAAGTTGATTGATTTTCCAAATACGCCTTTCATACCATCTGCGGTTAAATAATGTTCTCCTTTGACGTCATGTTTTTCAATTCCTTTTAGCCAAGCATCGTAGGTTTTGTCCATTGAAATGAATAAATAAACAGCATCGGGATATTTCTCTTGAAGGGATTTAACCTTTGCCATTCCTTTAATACAATCCGAACACCACGAAGCCCAAACATCAATCACTATCGTTTTTCCTTCGTATTTTTTTACAATTTCTGCAAAAGATATCGGTTGGTTGGCGGTGGTTACCATTATATTTTCAAGGCCTTCTTTTTTAAATGTGGTTTCTTCTTTTTGTGCACAACCAAATAGACTAACAAGGCAAGTTGTTGCCATAATTATTTTTTTTAACATGACTTATTTTTTTAGTTCAGAATAGTTCTTTTTTAATGTTTTCTTTAGTTCTAACGCATTAAATTTATTGGCATTAATGCCGTCGTAAAATAAAATTTCATTTCCGTTCCAAAGATATTTTACGCCTGGGGTATCTCTTGTATTACCAATAAGATTCCAGAAACTAATGATATCAACCACTTGGTAAGGGTATTTTGTTCCTGCAACGTTAAAAAATTCCGGTATTTTTTCGGATTCTTCATCCATAAAAATTATCGAAATGGCTGGAAAATTTTTATCTTTTCGTTTCATTTCGGTCAATTCTTTGGCTGTTTCTTGACAATGTTCACAACCCGGAGCAAAAAAGCATAGTATTTTTTTATCTTGATCAATACCAGAAAAATAATTAGAAAACCCCGATTTTTTAGCAACTGGTTCATCAACTTTTAGGGCCACTGTATTACGGGAAGAATCAATTGCCTTTGCTACAGTAGCTATTACCTTACTAAATGTTGTGTCGGAGCTAATTCCTATATTTTGCATTTCGTTGGGTAAAGTGATAACCGGCTTAGAGTTTGCTTTCATTGGTGCCATCATGAACAAACCAAGAATGCATCCTAAGGTTAGGGATATTAAGACCCATAGATTTGATTTATTATCGGAAGGAGTTAATTTGAATAACCACACAAGTAAGCCGATAGCTAGTATGTTTTTTATAATTGCTTCAACAGGTGTCATCGGAATTAATTCACCAAAACAACCGCAGTTACCGGCATTTCCACTTGAAAAAGTGCTGTAACTTAAATGAATTACAAAAATAGATAATAATAAAACCGTAGCCGGAATCGTGATTTTTTTTAAGTAATGGGGTAGCAATATAGCCATTCCTAAGGCAAATTCAATTCCAATTAAAAAACGTGAAAAATAAGGGGCAATCCCTTCTGTAAACCCTAATGGGTACAGTTGTTTTACTTCAAATGTAGAGATAGCAAAATAAGGTGAAGGATATAATTTGGCTACTGCAGAAACGATAAAAAGAGCCGAAATGATGAGGCGTAAAATCCAGTATATATTTTCTTTCTTCATACATTTTATTTTAGGGCTAAGGTACTTATTCCAGAAAGGCTAAGCTGTTAACAAGTTGTTATTTGTTTTCCATTAATATTAAGGCAAAAACGGAATAATTAATCATATCTTGATAATTGGCGTCGATTCCTTCAGACACTAAAGTTTTACCTTGGTTGTCTTCAATCTGTTTGACACGTAGTAATTTTTGCAAAATCAAATCGGTGAGACTGCTAACGCGCATTTCCCGCCATGCTTCACCATAGTCATGGTTTTTATCTTCCATCAATGCTTTGGTTACAGCTACTTTTTGATCGTATAGTGCCACGGCTGCATCAAATTCTAAATCCGGTTGCTCTACTATTCCCTTATCAATTTGGATTAAGGCCATGATACAATAATTGATAATGCCAATGAATTCAGAAGTTTCGTCTTCGGCTACTTTTCGTACCTCATTTTGTTGAAGACTTCTGATGCGTTGGGCTTTAATAAAAATTTGATCGGTTAAAGAAGGTAAGCGTAAAATGCGCCATGCACTGCCATAATCTTTCATTTTTTTACTAAATAATTCGCGGCAAACCGCTATAACTTTATCGTATTGTTGAGAAGTATTCGACATTATTTGCTGTATATTTGTATGAATTTTTTCCAAAAGTAAGGAATTAAGTCAAAAGTGAAAAGCAAAAAGAAATTAAATGACAATCAATTGTAACGGAACGCTTATCGATTTATCCCAGCCAAAAGTAATGGGTATAGTAAACGTTACGCCCAATTCATTTTATGATGGCGGAAAACACACTGAAATCAACACGATCATTCGTCAAATCGATAAAATGTTGACAGAAGGTGCTGCTATAATTGATATAGGAGCCTATTCGAGCAAACCTAGTGCCGAATTTGTATCCGAGCAAGAAGAAACCAACCGTTTAAAAATGGTGGTTAAAGAAGTAATTGATACATTTCCAAACGTAATAGTATCAGTAGATACTTTTAGAGCTTCTGTAGCCAAATTTGCTGTGGATCAAGGAGTGGCTATGATAAATGATATTTCTGCTGGTTGTTTAGATGAAAAGATGTTGCCAACGGTTGCCGAATTGAAAGTTCCTTACATCATGATGCACATGCGCGGTACACCGCAAACCATGCAATCGCTTACTCAATATGATGATGTGGTAAAAGAAATGGTTTTCTATTTTTCGGAGCGCATTCAAAAAGCCAGAAGTTATGGTATTTCGGATCTTATTCTTGATCCCGGATTTGGATTTGCAAAGTCTTTATCACAAAATTATGAAGTGCTTTCTAAATTGGAAGTATTCAATTCATTTGAGTTGCCTTTATTGGCAGGTGTTTCTAGAAAATCTATGATTCACAAAGTTCTGGAAACCAATCCTCAAGAAGCATTGAATGGAACCACTGTTTTAAATACAATTGCTCTGCAAAAAGGGGCTAGTATTTTACGAGTTCACGATGTTAAAGAGGCCGTGGAATGTATCAAATTAGTCAATCAGTTACCATGAAAAAAATAGTATTTTTTTTCGCTTTTTTGAGTTTGTTTGCATGCCAAGAAAAAGCGGTATTATTGCCACAAATTGATCAAACTATTCAGGCAACTGTTGTAGATCATTCGCCTATTTATATGTTTTTTAATAAAGAAAAGAGCGATACTTTGGTAGCTGTGAACCGCAAAAATTCCATCAGTTCAACCAATTGGATTTTCAATATTGACAAACGATTACCTTTGCGCTTAGTTGTGCCTGAATTGCAAAAATTACTAGCTAAGAAGGAGGGAAGCGCACATAAATCTGCGGCTTCGGAAAATTATTTTTCATATTCCGATAGTATTCATAAACAATTGGCATTTCTTCCCATTACAAAAATGAGGTTTACGTTGGGCAAACCTAAATTTGGCGTCCGAGTTTATTTTGATACGAATAATCAGGTTTTTGTAAATGAAGTTGCTGTAAATAACGAGAATTTGGCATCCTATTTGGCGCAATTTTCTAATAAACCATCACTACCACTGACTTTTTGTTTTACCAAAAATAGTTCGTACGAAAATTTTGTAAAAGGATTGGTTCTTGCACAATCTCAGGGATTGCAAGTTGTTCAGGTTTTTGTGTATTGATGCTGTAAATTTTATTTTTATTGGTGATGATAGGGTTCGTTTCGAAGAATAGTAAACCCTCTGTACAATTGTTCAATGACAAACAAGCGTACCATTTGGTGCGAAAAAGTCATTTCAGACAAGGATACTTTACCTTGGGCTTTTTGATAAACCGTTTCACTAAAACCGTAGGGTCCACCAATGACAAAAACTAAGGTCTTGATCCCAGCATTCATTTTCTTTTGCAGATAGTCTGAAAAACCAACACTGCTGTAGGTTTTGCCATTTTCGTCTAATAGGATTAATTGATCGGTGGGGGCAATCTTTGCCAAAATGAGTTCGCCTTCCTTTTCTTTTTGTTGGGCTTCCGATAGATTTTTAACATTCTTGATGTCGGGAATAATTTCCAAATCAAATTTCACATAAAATGAGAGCCGTTTGCAGTAGTCATCTATCAACGACTGAAGGTCTTTGTTGTCGGTTTTACCAATGGCGAGTAGTCGTATGTTCATGTGATATCCAATTGTAGGTGGAATATGAAAAAACCACGGGTTACGTGGTTTAATTCTTATTTGTTATTTAAATCAATTTCGCAAGCGTATGAGAATAGCTTTTCTTTCTTGATAATATCTGCTGTTCCATCGGGCAGCATTTCTTCCCAACCCGATTCATCGCTGCAAATCATTTTAAGCACTTTGCGCGAGAAAATAGCTAAGTTTTTTTCTTCGTAATCTTTGATATCAATTACTTTTCCGTTGAATTTAAAGAATTTGTACAATTCTTTCATACGGGGATGTACTTTTAAATTTTCAGAAGTGATGATGTTGCCCTCTTCATCTTTCATGGGATATAGATATACTTTTAAATCGCGATAGAAAAGTTTACCAAAGGCTTCTAATATACCACCCGATAAATGACGGTAGTATTTTTCGTCAAAAATTTCGACTAAATTACTAACTCCCATGGCTAATCCCATTCTGGCTTTAGAGTAATTTGAAAAATATTCAACAACTTTAAAGTACTCTTGGAAATTAGAAATCATTACGGTTTGTCCGAGTTTACAAAGTAATTCGGCACGATCTAAGAAATCGCGTTCGTCAATTTCACCTTCAGCTTTTAAGTTAGAGAGTGTAATTTCAAACACCACAAAAGTGTTTTCTTTGTCCACTTTGTTTTCTTGAATAAACATGTTGTAGGACTCTTCATACATGTCCATGTTTACTTTGGTTACGGGTCTAAAACTTCCGCGAAGGGCTAAAATATTTTTCTTGTATAAAACGGCTGCAGGGAGTATGTTTTTTCCGTCTGGACCAAACATCACCGCATCGGTCATTCCATTTTTTACCAATTGAAGACTCATTAATCGGTTATCGACGTTTGCAAAACGAGGTCCCGAAAAGTTAATGGTATCAATTTCAATTTGGTCTTTATCCAAATGATCGTATAAGTAACGCAATAATTTTTTAGGATCATTGTATTTGTAAAAGGCACCATAAATTAAATTAACGCCTAAGATTCCTAATGTTTCTTGTTGCAGTTTGGCGTCATTTTCTTTGAAACGAATGTGTAAAGTGATTTCGTTATAGGCTTCATCGGGTTCAACTTGATATACAATTCCTACCCAACCGTGTCCTTTAAATTGCTTTGCAAAATCAATGGTTGCAACGGTATTCGCATAACTGAAGAATAATTTATTGGGATGTTTGTCTCTTTTTAAACGTTGTTCTACCAAATTAATTTCGTGAGACAACATTTTCTTAAGACGACTTTCGGTTACATATCGGCCATCCACTTCTTCACCGTAAATAGCATCACTAAAATCCTTATCGTAGGCAGACATTGCTTTTGCAATAGTTCCAGAAGAAGCGCCTGCTCTAAAAAAATTACGAACGGTTTCCTGTCCTGCACCAATTTCAGCAAATGTTCCATAGATATTTTCATTCAGATTAATTCTCAATGCCTTATCTTTAGTAGATGGAATTTGTTCTATTGCTTTATCACCACGAACTTTAATATCAGTAACCATATCAGTATAATTTGGGCTTTAGACCTACTATTTAATGTTAAAAATACATTTACTGCAAAGTTAGTTATTTTATCAAAAAATAAGGTAAATATTCTTATTTTTGTAAAAAAAGAATTGAAAGTCTACTTTTTAGGAACAGGTACTTCACAAGGAATTCCAGTAATTGGAAGCCAACATTCTGTATGTATGAGTACTGATACGCGTGATCAACGACTTCGGGTTTCCATTTGGATCCAAATCGAGAATACCTCGATAGTTGTGGACTGTGGCCCTGATTTTAGACAACAAATGTTGATTTCTAAATGCCAACATATTGACGCTTTGTTGTTTACGCATGAACATGCCGATCATACGGCCGGTTTGGATGACATTCGCCCTTTTTATTTTAAACAAGGAAATATTCCAATTTATGCTCACGAGCGGGTATTGAAAAATTTAGAAAAACGATTTGATTATATCTTTCAAACCGATGATAAGTACCCTGGTGCTCCTTCGGTAACACCGCATCAAGTTATTGAAAACACTCCATTTCAAGTACATAATTATAGCATTGAGCCCATAAACGCTTGGCACGGAAGCCTTCAAGTTTTCGGGTACAAACTAAATAATTTTGTGTATTTGACCGATGTAAAAAGTATGGAGGATACCGAAATCAACAAAATAAAGCAATGTAAAGTATTGGTTATAAATTGCTTGCGCAATGAGCCTCATGCTACACATTTTAATCTGGAAGAAGCATTACATTTTATATCTTTGGTGCAGCCACAAAAAACCTATTTGACGCACATCAGTCATTTATTTGGTTTTCACGCTGATATTCAGCAGCAATTGCCGCCAGATGTTTATGTGGCCTATGATAATTTAGAAATTACAATTTAATTATACTCACATGAAAAATGTTATATTATATGGGTTCGTTTTTTCATTGTTGTTCAACCTTTTTCAATTTGTGAATTCCACCAAAATATTGAATGGAAAAGACAAGGAGGTTCAAAAAGTAAAAGCACAGTTAAAAACGTCTCGCGATTCTGTAATACAATTCTCCAATGCAAATTATTTTGCCTTAGAAAGTGATGAAGATGCACAAGAATATTTTTTCAGCAACAATCTAGATTATCAAAAAGTAGCTGTAAAAGTAAAAGAAGATTTGATCGTTTTAAATGAAAATAAAAACGGAAATCGATTGGTTCCCTATGAACCAATAGACGGTAAGCCCTTTATCATCAATACATCCAAGATATTGAATCACCGTTGGTTGATTGCCGAATTTTCAAATGGCGATTTGTGGGGGCAAATACTAGTGAAGTATTTTGTGAGTGCTGATAAGCCTACCGATTTTCAAACCGTAGAAACGGTTTTATATGAGCGACAAACCAAAGATTAATTGAACCGTTATACTGTAACAATGAAAACCCAATTAGAACTTTATTTTAACGAATTCAGAAAAGATATTATAGGTGTAGATCAAGCGTTTACTTCGCCTTATGGACCTCAAAAAATCATCTATACTGATTGGACAGCTAGCGGAAGATTATATCGTCCTATTGAAGAAAAATTGATGAACGAGTTTGGACCTTTTGTTGCCAATACGCATACCGAAACTACTGTAACGGGAACTGCAATGACCTTGGCTTACCATGAAGCGCGTCATATTATTAAACAGCATGTGAATGCCAATTCAGACGATATTTTAATCACAGACGGAACGGGTATGACCGGTGTTGTAAATAAATTTCAACGTATTTTGGGGCTGAGAATTCCAGAGAATTTGAAGGAATTTGCAGTCATTCCCGAAGCGGTAAAACCAATTGTTTTTATTTCTCATATGGAGCACCATTCCAATCAAACTTCTTGGTTGGAAACAATAGCCGATGTAGAAATAATACCAGCTGATGAATCCGGTTTGTTTAGTTTGGAGGCCTTACGTGAATTATTGGAAAAATACAAGCACCGAAGTTTTAAAATTGCATCAATTACATCCTGTTCTAATGTGACAGGTATTCGAACGCCCTATCATGAAGTGGCCCAACTCATGCATCAGCATAATGGGGTATGTTTTGTTGATTTTGCTTGTTCGGGTCCTTATGTAGCAATTGATATGCATCCGCAAGCAGCTGATGCTTATTTGGACGCTATCTTTTTTTCACCCCATAAATTTTTGGGTGGTCCTGGTACTTCTGGAGTGTTGATTTTTAATAAAAATCTTTATAAAAATAATGTCCCTGATTGTCCGGGTGGTGGAACGGTGAGTTGGACCAATCCTTGGGGCGAACACAAGTATATCGATAACATTGAAGATCGAGAAGACGGAGGTACACCTGGTTTTTTACAAGTAATTAAAACTGCGTTGGCCATTCAGTTGAAAGATAAAATGGGTGTTAAAAACATTTTAGACCGCGAACACGAGTTGGTAGACTATATATTTTCCAGTTTAAATGCTACTCCTAATTTACACATACTAGCCGATCAACACCAAGATCGTTTGGGAATTATTTCTTTTTATATCGATGCTTTGCATTATAATCTAGGGGTTAAATTACTCAATGATAAATTTGGTATACAAACTCGAGGAGGATGCAGTTGTGCGGGAACTTACGGGCATTATTTATTACATGTAGATCAAGAAACCTCAAACCAATTGGTGTGTCAAATTGCATCGGGTGATTTGATTCAAAAACCAGGTTGGATCCGCATGTCAATTCATCCCACGACAACTACTGAAGAAATTCAATACGTGTGCGATAGTATTCGCGCTTTGGCACAACACCATACCGATTGGGGAACTGAATATGAATACAATACCAAGACGAATGAGTTCAGCCATAAAGCGCCTTTATTGACAGAAAAAGAGCGGGTAAGTAGTTGGTTTACGGTTTAGTATTCTTATATTTCCAACGTTTGTGTGTCCACAAGTAATATTCGGGAGCTTCCATAATTTGTTGTTCTACCAATTGTAAGAAACGATCTGTAATTTCATAATTTGGAACCGATTTTACATCGTCTGATAATACTTCAAAACTAGCCTCATAATAGCCGCGTTTGATTTTTTTGGTACGTAAAAAGATGACATTCATATCAAAACGTTTGGCTAGCATTTCGGCCCCTGTGTGAACGGGAACTTCGTGACCCATAAAGGGCGCCCAATGATATGCTGCATTTTTTTTAGGGGATTGATCACTAGCAAAACCATAGAGTGATAAAATGCCTTTGTTATAATTGTCAGTAATCGTAGGTATAGCTTCTTTAGTTGTGATTAATTCAGCTTTGAATTTCGAACGAATTTTTTTAACCAAGGTGTCAAAATACGGATTGGCAATTTTTTTATAAATGCCATAGCCTTTGTGGTGGATATAGTAATTCATTGATATTACCCACTCGTAGCTCGCATAATGGGCACAAAGGACAGCAACACTTTTATTTTTTTTCTCTAAGTCTAGATATACGTCTAAGTTACTAAATGTGAAACGTTTTTCGATTTCTTGTTGTGATATACTTAATGTTTTGATCATTTCTAAAAATAAATCACATAAATGACTGTAGAATTTTTTTTCAACAGTACGTCTTTCTTTTTCAGATAAATGGGGTAGGGCCAATGCTAAATTTTCTCGTACTGTTTTTTTGCGGTAGCCAATAACTCGATAGGTTAAAAAACAAACACCATCTGAAAACAGATAGAAAACCGGAAATGGCAGTATTGAAATAAGCCAAATAATGGGATAAAATAAAATATATAGAAGTAATTGCATTCGTTTATTTTTTACAAATATACTTTTTTAGTTCTAAGTTAATTCCCCAAACTATTCATAAATTTACAAAAAAAATAAAAATGATACTAAGTATATTGGTTTTAATCGGTGTCACCGTACTGATAAGCTATAAGGGAATGCAAGACCACTTTTTTTTTAACAAAAACGAATTTCACATTGGTAGTATCCAATCGGGTGAACAGTTTAGAATGTTGAGTTCAGGGTTTTTACATGTCGATTTTCAGCATTTGTTTTTCAACATGTTTACTTTGTATTTGTTTGCCCCTTATGTAGTTTTTCATTTCAGTAACAGTTATTTTTTCTTGCTTTATTTTGGAAGTTTGTTGTCGGGCAGTTTACTCACTTTGTATTTTCACAAAAACGAGTATCATTACAGAGCTGTTGGAGCTTCGGGAGCCGTAACGGGAATCATATACAGTGCGATATTAATCGAACCCAATATCTATATGTATGGATTTATTCCAGGATATGTTTTCGGATTTTTGTATTTACTTGCTTCTTTATATGGTATGAAAACTAAACGTGATAATATAGGTCACGTAGCCCATTTTGGGGGAGCAATAGGAGGCTTTGTCATTACTTTGATCCGAGAACCCCAAATTTTTGCAGAGCATACTCTTACAGTAGTTGCCTTGTTGGTTCCTATAGTAGTATTGTTTTTTTTAGAAAAAACCAACAAACTCTAGCTTTTGGCATGTTCCTTGTAACGTCTTATAAAAATATGATATTATGAAAAAATTAGTAGTTGTGCTACTGCTGTTTGTAGTCGTAGCTCATGCACAAGAATCAAAGCAAGTACCCCAAATTACCGTAACGGGTGAGGGAAAACTAATACTAACGCCCGATGAGGTGTTACTTACTATCGCAGTAGAGAATAACGGTAAAGATGTCTTAGAAGTCAAAAAGAAAAACGATGCACAAATTGATAAAGTGCTAAAAGCGATCAAACGCTTTGGTATTGCAGCTGCCGATTTTCAAACACAACAAGTCCGTTTGTATAAAAAGGATGATGTTACTGCTAAAAAAGAGAGCTATGTAGCGCATCAAACACTTACCGTATATTTGAGAAATCTTTCACAATACGATGCTTTACTAATGGAAGTAATGGATGCAGGTATCAATACGATACAAGGTGTAGAGTTCAAAGCTTCTCAATTGACAACATATGAAACTCAAGTACGAAAAAATGCTATGGCAGCTGCTAGAAAAAAAGCAATGGATTTTGTTTCGGAATTGCCCGGACAAAAAGTAGGAAAGGCCCTATTGGTGTCTGATAGTTCATTTACTCAGTTTCCGCGCGCCGTTTTTTCTGAAATGAAAACCTATGCCATGGCCTCCGATGGTAATGAACTCCCCAAAGAAACCTTAGCAATTGGATCTATAGAAATTAGCGTTTCGGTAACGGTAACCTTTGCACTAGAATAAAAAAAGCCAGCATAACAGCTGGCTTTTTTTATGTTCATTACTTGCATATTTTATTGTAATCAGCGACAGCTTCTTCAAAGGTACACGTTTCATATTTCGGATTTGAAAAATATATTTTTTTGTATTCTTCACATTCAAACATAAACTTGCTGATGATTTTAATTGTTTTTAATCCTTTGAGACCAGAAACGTCATAGACCATACCATCGGGCATTTTCACACGACGAATGTAAATTCCTTCTATATTTTTTTTCAAAATCCCATTAGAGTTGAATGATCCGTCAAAATTTTCTTTCAATCGATAGGTAACGGTAACATCATCAAACACATCTACTGTTATTTTACCTTTAACAATCCTTTTACCATACCGGTAGTAGCCGTCGGGTTTTTTGATATTAAGCGGCATTCTAATATATAACACACCGTCTTGACATAATTTTTCAATATCTGGAATGTCATTTTTTTTCAATCGAATGGTTTCGTTGTTGAAGTTTACATATTCAAAAATCACCATTCTACCTTGCTCATTGGTTTCAAAGAAATTAATTTGTTGGCATGAGATGGAATCTTTTGCCTGGGTAATGTAATAGTTTTGGCCAAAACTAAAGGTAATATTCAATACCGTAAAAGTTATAACGGCAAGAAATATTTTTTGATTTGAATGCATAAGATTTTACTTTAAAATTTACAGACTTTTCAAAGATATATTTTTTTTTTTTGAACTTCGTATAAGTAGATGTAAGAGATGAGTGATTGATGCTCTGCCCTTAGATTTTGGGCTATCCAATTATTTTCATGTTATGGAATTACAAAATACCTTCAGAAATTGATTACTGCCATATGTGAACGTTTAGGATTATTTAAGGGATCTATACAATAAATAGATGATACTGACTCGCGGTAAAATGGCTATAATGCTAGGTAACCTAAAAGACCCCTTATGATCATAAGAGGTCTTTTAGTTTTGAGTGGGGAGAGCAGGATTCGAACCTGCGAAGATGTAATCAGCGGATTTACAGTCCGCCCTCGTTGGCCGCTTGAGTATCTCCCCAAGCCATCTTGCTTAGTGGACTAAGCGGTTGCAAATATAAAATTGTTTTTAGAACAAACAAAGGCTTTGCCGACTATTTTCTAAGGTTTTTGCTAACGTTCTGTAAATGAAAAGCATAAAAAAATCTCCCGAAGGAGATTTACTAATTTTGTATTGAATATCTTATTTTGCATTCAAAAGTTCGGTTACTTTTGCTTTCAACGCATCACCTCTTAGATCTCTCGCAACGATAACACCTTTTGCATCTAGAATAAAAGTTGCAGGAATCGATTCGATATTAAATTGTTTTGCAATTGGTTCGTCCCAAAATTTTAGATTTGAAATCTGTGGCCAAACTAAGCCATCTTTAGCAATAGCTTCTTTCCATTTGGCTGCATCTTTGTCTAAAGATACCCCAATAATATTTAATCCTTTAGCGTGCATTTCTTTGTATAATGCCACAACATTTGGGTTTTCTCCTCTGCAAGGTCCGCACCAAGAAGCCCAAAAATCAATGATGGTAACTTTGCCCAAAACATCTTGTAACGAAATTACCTTTCCTTCAGGGTTTTTAGCCGAAAAATCAGGCGCTTTGCTACCAACTTCTACTTTAGCTGCAGGATCATCTTTAATAGCATCCAATACTTTCTTAATGTTTTTAGCACTTTTTGTATTCAACAAACTTTTGTCAATTTTTGTAAAATAAACTTTGATTTCTTCTGCAGTTAAATATTGTCTCATTAAGAAATTTTCCAACAACAATACCGATAGGTAGGCATCTGGATTGTTCTTAATGAAATTTTTCGAAACCTTATTTAAGTCCTCTTGAAACTTACCGTATTCTTTCATGATTTGATTTACGGTAGCTGTGTCATTGGCTTTTTTAGCTGCTGTAATGCGCTCAAGATTTGCTTTCTCAAATTTTGTTTTCTTATTGACAACTACTTTAGAAGCATCATTAAAGGATTGGAATTTGTCATTATTATCTGTTCCTCCAATTTTTGAGTTTAAAATAGTATCCGTTTTAATAGCTACCGAAATTTTTCCCTCTTCTAATATGATGGGTAAACTTATGTTTTGATCTTCGATTCGAATAAAACCTAAATCTAGCTCTTCAGTTGTTCCTTTTAATTCAAATTTTCCATTTTCAACTACTGCGGTATCTTTAGCTATGAAACCGGTTTCTGTTTGTGTTTCAATAAATACTTTTTTTCCATTTTTGACGCCATCAGCCGATCCGGTGATTAAAAATTCATTGTCTTTTAAGTTGTTGCACGAAAATAGGACTAAGGTGCTGGCAACTAATAAGGTTAATTTTTTCATTTTAGATTATATTAATTTTGACAAAGGTATTTAAAATTAATCAGTATGAAAAATTTTACCACCGTCCATCCATAAAAGAAGTATATAAAATTTTGTAAATAAACAAAAAACACTATCTTTGCAAACCTTTTGGCGGAGTAGAGTTTCCATTAGGTATCAATCATTTATGTAAAATACTGTTGTCGTTTTCTATCCCATTAAGAAACTCAAGAAGCACAACATACAAATTTTTAATCAGCATGTCTGAAATTAACAAAACACAAGAAGAGTTTTTAGCAAATTTTAATTGGCACAATTTTCAAGAAGGAATTGATCCAGTAGATGAAAAGAACTTACAGGAATTCGAAGAATTAGTAACAAAAACATTCATTGCTACCGATCAAGAAGAAGTAGTAGAAGGAGTTGTAGTTAGAATTACTGAAAGAGATGCCATCGTTGATATCAACGCTAAATCAGAAGGTGTTATTTCATTAAACGAATTTCGTTACAACCCAAACTTAAAAGTGGGTGACAAAGTAGAAGTATTAATTGATGTTCGTGAAGACAAAACAGGACAATTAGTATTATCACACAGAAAAGCAAGAACAATCAAAGCATGGGATAGAGTTATTTCTGCTAACGAAACAGGAGAAATCGTAAATGGTTTCGTTAAATGTAGAACTAAAGGTGGTATGATTGTAGATGTTTTCGGAATCGAAGCTTTCTTACCAGGATCACAAATTGATGTGAAACCTATCCGTGATTACGATCAATATGTGAACAAAACTATGGAATTCAAAGTAGTTAAAATTAACCACGAATTCAAAAACGTAGTTGTATCACACAAAGCGCTTATTGAAGCAGATATTGAAGTACAGAAAAAAGAAATTATTGGTCAATTAGAAAAAGGACAAGTATTAGAAGGTGTGGTTAAAAACATTACTTCTTATGGTGTGTTTATTGATTTAGGTGGTGTAGATGGATTGATCCATATTACTGACTTATCTTGGTCAAGAATCAATCACCCAAGCGAAGTTCTTGAATTGGATCAAAAATTAAACGTAGTTATCCTTGATTTTGATGATGAGAAAACAAGAATCCAATTAGGTTTAAAACAATTAAACGCTCATCCTTGGGATGCTTTAGGAACTGAATTAAAAGTAGGGGATAAAATCAAAGGAAAAGTAGTTGTTTTAGCTGATTATGGTGCATTCATCGAAGTAGCTGAAGGTGTTGAAGGATTGATCCACGTTTCAGAAATGTCTTGGTCTACGCATTTAAGAAGCGCACAAGATTTCATGAAAATTGGTGATGTAGTTGAGGCTGTTGTGTTAACATTAGACAGAGACGAAAGAAAAATGTCTTTAGGTATCAAACAAATGTCACAAGATCCATGGACTGATATTACAGCTAAATACCCAGTAGGTTCTAAACACACTGGAATCGTGAGAAACTTTACTAACTTCGGAATTTTCGTAGAGTTAGAAGAAGGAATTGACGGTTTGGTTTATATTTCTGATTTATCTTGGACTAAGAAAATCAAACACCCATCTGAATTTATCAACGTTGGTGAAAAATTAGACGTTGTGGTATTGGAATTAGATGTTGACGGACGTAAATTATCGTTAGGTCACAAACAAACTACTGCTAATCCATGGGATAAATACGAAGATGCTTTCGCTGTTGGAACAATCCACAACGGAACAATTGCTGAAATCGTTGACAAAGGGGCTACTGTAGAATTTGGTGACGATATCGTTGCATTTATTCCTACACGTCACTTAGAAAAAGAAGACGGTAAAAAATTGAAAAAAGGAGATACTGCTGACTTCAAAGTAATTGAATTTAACAAAGAATTCAAAAGAGTAGTAGCTTCTCATACAGCTATCTTCAGAGAAGAAGAAGAGAAAAACGTTAAAACAGTAACTGAAAACACTTCAGCACCTGCACAAACTTCTACATTAGGAGATAACAACGATATTCTTGCTGAATTAAAAGCTAAAATGGAAAAAGGAGGTAAATAAGCTCTTAATTTCTACATATTTTAAATCCCGAAAGCAATTTCGGGATTTTTTTATTGTTTATTGTATTTGTTTATCGTAATATTGCAATATAAAAATAACAAAATCATGGGGGCTTCAAAATCAGATTCTTTTTCAGTTGCACAAAACGAACTTGCTTCGTTGTTTAAGGCATTGTCACACCCGGCACGAATTGCCATTGTGGATTATTTACTTTCGGTTGATTCGTGCATTTGCGGTGATATTGTAAACGAATTACCCTTGGCACAACCGACCATTTCACAACATTTGAAGGAGTTGAAAAATGCCAATATAATTAAAGGAACTATTGAAGGAACGGCCATTTGTTATTGCCTCAATCCGGATACCATACTTACAATAGAAAATCACTTTGGAACAATTCGACAAACATTAAAAAACAAATGTTGTTAATACAGCATTAATTACTATAAAATTATGAAATTATCACAATTTATATCAAGTATTGATTCAATTACAGAATTCACCATTCAGTTGCCTAATGGTACTTTTGTCCCACCACACTTTCATATTACCGAAATGGGTTTACTTACCAAAAACTTTATGGATTGTGGTAATGTAGTGCGTGAGGAAAAAGTAATTACTTTTCAAGTGTGGTTTGCGGGTGATGTAGAGCACCGATTAACTTCTGAAAAAGTACATAAAATCATCAATGCTTCCGAAAAATTATTTGAAAATGCTGATTTAGAATTGGAAGTAGAATACCAAGACGCGCAAACCATAGGGAAATTTGGTTTGGATTTTCAAAACGGTATTTTTCAATTAATTTCTAAGCAAACAACATGTTTGGCAAATGATCATTGCGGCATTCCAGCCGATAAAATGCAGCCAGTAGTGGGCGAGTGGAAGCCAAAAGAAACGTCATGTTGTTCACCAGAATCAGGTTGTTGTTAATATGGAAAATGCTAAAAAACAACATTGGGAAACTGTTTTTACTACAAAAGCAGAAAATGAAGTAAGTTGGTTTCAAAAGCAACCTCAAACATCCATTCAATTAATTCAAGCTTGTAAAGTAGATAAAGCTGCCAAAATCATTGATATTGGAGGAGGAGATAGTTATTTGATTGATAGTTTATTGGATTTAGGGTATACGAATTTATTCTTGTTAGACATTTCAGAAGCAGCCATTGAACGTGCTAAAAAGCGATTAGGAGATAAAGCTAAGAATGTCACTTTTATAGTTTCGGATAGTTTGTATTTTCAATCGGATGAAAAATTTGAAGTTTGGCACGATAGAGCATCTTTTCATTTTTTTACAGAAGCGAATGATATCGAACAATATAAAAATAATGTCATTGCAAACACCAATCAGAATGCCCATTTCATTATCGCAACTTTCTCGGAAGATGGTCCTTTAAAATGCAGTGGTTTGCCAATTACACAATATTCAGTTGAAAAAATGGAAGTGGTTTTTGGTGATGATTTCGAATTAGAAAATTGTTTTACAGAAGATCACGAAACCCCTTTTGATACCACTCAGAACTTTATCTTTTGTCATTATATTAAAAAGTAATATGTTAGTAAATCTTTCAAAAACCATAGCAATCATAAAGGAAATTACCGTTCCAAAAGATCGGAATGATGTCTTACTAACTTTGGTGGATTACATTCAAAACAAAGTAAATGCTAACGAAGAAATTCGATTGAACTTCATTTGTACGCACAATTCCAGAAGAAGTCATTTGTCGCAAATTTGGGCACAAACCATGGCATTTCACTTCGGAATTAAGAATGTGTTTTGCTATTCTGGCGGTACGGAAGCCACCGCAATGTTTCCAAAAATAGCCGAAACCTTAACAAATCAAGGATTTGAAATTCAAAAAATAAGTCAAGAGCAAAATCCGGTATACGCAATAAAATTTGATGCTAATCAGCATCCGATTATGGGTTTTTCGAAAACCTATTTTGATGATTTTAATCCGAAAAGCAACTTTGGAGCCATCATGACGTGCTCTAATGCCGACGAAGGTTGTCCTATGGTTTTTGGTGCCGAAGCCCGGTTTCCGATCAAGTACGACGATCCAAAAGCCTTTGACGGAACAGAACAAATGAACGAAAAATATACAGAAAGAAGCTTACAGATTGCTTCGGAAATGTATTTTGTATTTTCTCAAATCAAATAAATAAAATGAAAAAAAGATTAGGATTTTTAGACCGTTTTTTAACGCTTTGGATTTTTTTAGCGATGTTAGTTGGTGTAAGTATTGGATATTTCATTCCCAATTCTGCTGATTTTATCAATTCTTTTTCTTCGGGTACTACGAATATCCCCTTGGCTATTGGATTGATTTTGATGATGTATCCACCCTTGACCAAAATCGATTTTTCAAAAGTGCCTCAAATGTTTGAAAAGCCGAAGTTGTTATCGGCTTCGTTTTTTATTACATGGATTGTAGGGCCTTTTTTAATGTTTTTATTGGCGACGTTCTTTTTAAAAGACGAACCCGAATACATGACCGGTTTAATCATTATTGGTCTAGCGCCTTGCATTGCCATGGTCATCGTTTGGAACGAACTCGCCGAAGGCAACCGGGAACTAACGGCTGGTTTAATCGGAATTAATAGTTTGTTACAGGTGTTTTTCTTCAGCTTGTATGCCTATTTTTATTTAGAAGTTATGCTGCCTTTGTTTGGGATAAAAGGTTTGGAACTTAATATTACCATTGCAGAAATCGCAACAACAGTTGGCATTTATCTCGGAATTCCATTTGCAATGGCTGTGATGAGTCGTTTTGCGATAAAAAAATATGTGGGTGATAAATTCTTCAACCAACAATTCATACCTTTTGTTTCGCCCATAACCTTGATCGCGTTGTTGTTTACCATTGTGGTGATGTTTAGTTTGAAAGGGGAGATGATTGTAGATTTACCACTCGATGTTTTAAAAATTGCCTTGCCTTTGGTTATTTTCTTTGCCATCATGTTTTTCTTGATGTTTTTTGTAGCGAAGAGAATTGGCGCCAATTATAAAGATGCAGTAGCATTATCATTTACCGCTTCGGGAAATAATTTTGAATTGGCTATTGCCGTTTCAATCGGTGTTTTTGGCATCAACAGCGGTCAAGCTTTTGCAGGTGTCATTGGTCCTTTGGTAGAAGTTCCAGCTTTGATTATTTTAGTTAACGTGGCGTTTTGGTTAAAAAGTAAATATTATAGATAATTTAAATTCGCGCTATCATTGCATTTCCTCTTCAGAATATTTAAAGATATCAACTTTGCCGTTCCTATGTATAATTTCCACAATAATTTTATCATAGATAAATGGTTTATTTATTTTAGTCAAGAAATTATAGTAATTACATACAATTTTTAGAGAATGTTTTTTTAAATTTCCTGTATCCTTGTCTAATAAATCGCTGTTTATTAATGTATATTTATAGTCATTTTTACCATTTTTTTTTTCGATTTTTTCTTGCTTCATTATTTCTGGTTGATACAGATAACCAATTTCTTGTATTTCATCCATAATATTTTGCGTTTTTTTCGCACCTCCATCGATATAGTCAATTTTTTTTTCGATTTCAATTTTGGTATCTTTACAAGAGACTAAGTTTATTAAAATGAATATGAATATAATTTTTTTCATAGATTTTTTATTTTCGCAATTTTGGTGAACTGATAAGTAAAGTTTCTAAATATAGCGGATTATAAATCCGCGCAATCGCGGTTATTGTCAATTAATTTTATTACAAAATGAACAATTAACAAATAAGGTGAGGAAAATACAAATAGGAAAATCGATTTTAACGGCCAACCAATTCCCATATGACTTCTTTCAAGTTCTTTAACTCTATCAATATTTTCGGGTAAAACCGCATCGTAATATACTTGACCGCTATTACTATCAGGATTAATATTATAGCCATTATAATGTTCAAGTAATATTATGGTTGATTTATCATTCCACCAACCAAAAATTAATGAAATTATTGCTATAACAATTAGTCCAATTGTCAGATATGTAATGAACTTAAATTTATTATTTGATTTATTTACAAGTTTTAATATAATTATAGGAATTATAACAAGTGCTATAAATATTAAAAGAGATATTGTAGTTATTATTATTTCCATTCAATATTTTTTCTGTTTTATATCTTTTTTAGTTATGTTAAGTAATCTAATTTTCTGTTTTTATGTCAAACTCACGGTTAACTCATCTATAACTCCATTCTCAGTTTCCAAACGATTATAATTGATTTGAATGAAATGTAAATATAAAAAAAACGCTCAAAAAATTGAGCGTTTTTTTTATTTGTCAATCGAGCCTAAAACCCGTTTCATAAAATCGTTCAGTGCGGTTTTTTTATCGGCACCATTTTTTATGAGTTGGTTCACTTCAAGTGCGCCATACATGTTGGAAATGAGTTCGCCTATTACATCCAATTCCTCATCTTTTAGAGAAGAAACTTCGCACAGGTTTTCTAAAACCTCAATGGCTTCTACTACATAATCTTGGTCGTTATCTTCAATAAATTGAGTCAACTGTTTTATAACGGGTAATTTCATATCTATTTTTGTTTCAAGTTTAAAGTTTCAGGTTTTTTAGCGTTGTATATACAAACTTGAAACCTGAAACCTGAAACTTATAATTATACTACTTCGTTTACCAATTCGGTTAATACTTCGGCTTTGTTGGTTTGCGTTTGATTGACTAATACCCCATTTTTAAAAGTAGCAAACGTAGGCAAATTATCTACTTTGGCTAATTTTCTAGATTCAGGAAACTTCTCTGCATCTACAATTAAAAACGGAATACTTTCATTTTGTGAAGCCAATAGTTTGAATTTTGGTTTCATGATTCGGCAATTACCACACCATGACGCCGCATATTGTACCACTACTACATCATTGGAAGCAATGACTTCAGCTAAATTATCTTGTTCGATTTCTGAAAACATTTTTTCTTAGTTTAAAGTTTCATGTTTCAAGTTCCAAGTTGAATAACCTGAAACCTGAAACTTGAAACAAAAATTATTAATGAGAAGCTAAATAAGCTGCAGTCGAATTTCTATCGGCGCTCATAGCGTCTTTTCCTTCTTCCCAGTTAGCTGGACAAACTTCACCTTTAGTTTGAACGTGTGTATACGCATCGATCAAACGTAAATATTCGTTTACATTTCTACCTAACGGCATATCGTTTACACTTTCGTGGAAAATTTTTCCGTCTTCGTCAATTAAATAAGTCGCTCTGAAAGTAACGTTTGATCCGTCTAAGATTTCATCGTTTAACGCTTCGTTGTAAACCCATTCTGCATCTAAAATATCTAAAGCTGCTGATAAGTTTCTAGTGGTATCAGCTAATAAAGGATAAGTAACACCTTCAATTCCACCGTTGTCTTTTGCAGTGTTTAACCACGCAAAGTGTACTTCGTTTGTGTCACATGAAGCACCGATAACTGTTGTGTTTCTTTTTTCAAATTCAGCCAAAGCCGCTTGAAAAGCGTGTAATTCTGTTGGACATACAAAAGTGAAATCTTTTGGGTACCAAAACAACAATACTTTTTTCTTGTTGTTTACTGCTTCTTCTAATACGTTGATGCGTAAATTGTCACCCATGTGAGAGATTGCGTCAACTGTAATGTTTGGGAATTTTTTTCCTACTAATGCCATAATGGTATAATTTAAATGTTATTAATTTTCTGTTGCAAATTTAAGAATAAATAAACCATAACTATAGTTAAATCATGGTTAATTTTTATTTGAATATAGATTTTGCTTATAGCGAGTGACATTGATTTTTTATTGGTACTATATAATAAAATCCTATATTTGTTTTTCATAATTTTTTCACACTAATACCCAATTATATATGAATTTTTCAAATTTATTCAGAAGAAAAACAGTTGAGGATATTTTAAAACAAGTCGCTAAAAATGAAGCAGACGGACACCATTCGTTGGGAAAACATTTGACGGCTAGAGATTTAACTGCTTTTGGTATTGCGGCAATTATTGGTGCGGGAATTTTTAGTACAATTGGAAAAGCAAGTGCTGATGGAGGTCCAGCAGTCATTTTCTTATTTATTTTTACAGCCATAGCATGTAGTTTTGCTGCTTTTGCGTATGCCGAATTTGCTTCTATGGTTCCGGTTTCGGGAAGTGCCTATACCTATTCTTATGTAGCTTTTGGTGAAATTATTGCTTGGATCATCGGTTGGGCTTTAATTATGGAATATGCCATTGGTAATATAACGGTTGCCATTTCGTGGAGCGATTACTTTACGGGTTTGCTCGAAAGTGGCGGCTTGCATTTGCCTCAATGGGTACAGATGGATTATTTAACAGCATCCAAAGGTTTTGAAGAAGCTACGGCATTAATGAATGGTGGCAAAACGTTTGAAAACTTATCGGAATCGTTACAATCAGCTTATACGGCTTGGACAACTTCGCCTACAATAGGTGGTTTTCATTTGGTTGCCGATTTACCGGCGCTATTGATTATCGTGATTATTACGTGGTTGGTGTATCGTGGTATGAAAGAATCGCGAAACGCCAGTAACTTGATGGTGGTGGTTAAATTGTGTATTATATTATTAGTAATTGCTGTTGGTGTGTTTTATGTAGATACTGCCAATTGGGATCCGTTTGCACCAAATGGTGTAGGAGGAATATTAAAAGGAGTTTCGGCTGTTTTCTTTGCCTACATTGGTTTTGATGCCATATCAACCACTGCCGAAGAATGTAAAGATCCGCAACGCGATTTGCCACGAGGCATGATGTGGGCCATTATTATCTGTACCATTTTATATGTAATTATTGCTTTAGTGCTCACGGGTATGGTTAATTATGCCGATTTAAATGTGGGCGATCCCTTAGCTTTTGTATTTGAAAAACTCGATTTAAAATGGATGTCGGGCATCATTGCAGTAAGTGCTGTAGTTGCAATGGCGAGTGTTTTGTTGGTGTTTCAAATGGGACAGCCACGTATTTGGATGAGTATGAGTCGTGATGGTTTATTGCCCAAACGTTTTTCAAAAGTACATCCAAAATACAAAACGCCATCGTATGCAACAATTGTAACTGGTTTTGTGGTTGCAGTTCCGGCTTTGTTTTTAAATTTAACCATGGTGACCGACTTGTGTAGTATTGGAACTTTGTTTGCTTTTGTATTGGTTTGTGCGGGAGTTTTGGTCTTGCAAAACAGAACCGATATTCCGCGCGGAAAATTCAAAACACCTTATGTAAATTCAAAATATGTTTTTCCAGTATTATTAGTAATTGGAGTTTCGATTGCTTTTTCAGTAAATAAGTCGGCTACAATGGATTTTATCACCAATGAAAAACAAATTAATGAGGCTGGCACTATTGTGACTTCATTAGAGGAAGCAGATACTAAAGCAGTTGTAGTCTATTTGCAAGAGAAAGGTTTTGTAAAAGAAACGAACACCGATTTAGAAGAAGTGTTAAGTTCAATAGCTGAAGATGAAGCCACCTACAAAAATATTGTGGATGCAATGCCAATCAACGATAGTTTAAAATATGAAAGTGGTTTTGCACTTTTTAAGCATAAAATTCCCATATGGATTTTCTTGATTTCATTATTAGGATTTGCGATTTGGTCTTGGCGTCAAAATTTATCGTTAATTCCGTTATTGGGGTTGGTGAGTTGTTTGTACATGATGGCCGAATTGAGCGTGTGGAATTGGATTTACTTTACCATTTGGTTGCTCATCGGACTAGTGATCTATTTTAGTTTTAGTCGTAAAAACAGTAAACTGAATTTGAATAACAATTAAAATAAAAAAGCCCTCAAATTAGTACTTGAGGGTTTTTTTATTAGGTATGTTTTAAATGATGTTTAATTCTTTCATGCATTGTCGCATCATTTGATAGGTTCGTTCAATATCATTATCTAGTCCTATTGAAAAACGAATCAATCCGTCTGTTAAACCCATTTCGGCTTGCTCATCTAAAGGAATTTCAGAAGAAGTCGATGTACCGGGTGCACTAAATAAAGTTTTATAAAATCCTAAACTAACTGCTAGATAGCCTAAATTACGCTCTTGCATCAATGCCATCAAGGCATTGGCTTTGTCTAAACTTCCCACATCGATTGTCATCATGCCGCCAAAACCATACTCGGGATTGATCATCGATTTATAAATGACATGACTAGGGTGACTCGCTAATCCAGGATAAACGGTTTTAATGCCGTCGGCTTCAAATTTGTTTGCCAAATACAGTGCGTTGTGACTGTGTTGTTTCATTCGAATGTGTAAGGTTCTCAAGTTTTTCATCACAGAAGCCGAACGCAAACTATCCATAGTAGGTCCCAAAAGCATGCTGGCACCATCATTTACATTTTTCAAACTGTTGATGAATTCTTGCGAAGCACAAACTACGCCACCTACGGTATCACTACTTCCGTTAATGTATTTGGTCAACGAATGAATAACAATATCAGCGCCTAATTTTGCCGGGGCTACCGATAATGGGGAAAAGGTGTTGTCAACCACTAATTTTAAATGATGTTTTTTAGCAAGTTTTGCGAGTGAAGCAATATCGGCAACTTCTAATAATGGATTACTTACGGTTTCGCAATATAAAACTTTTGTATTGGGTGTAATCGCAGCTTCTACGATGTCTAATTTAGTAATATCAACAAAGGTTGTTTTGATACCCATTCTAGGTACGAAATTCTTCAAAAAGGCATACGTTCCGCCATAAATAGTGCGGCTGGATACAATATGATCTCCGTTACCGCATAATTGTAATAAAGTAGGAGTGATGGCACCCATTCCAGAAGCAGCCACATTTGCCGATTCAGTGCCTTCCATTGCGGCTAACGCTTTGTCTAAGTATAAATTACTCGGCGATGAATGTCTAGAATACAAATAACAGCCTTCTGCGTTTCCTTCAAAAGTATCAAACATGGTTTTTGCAGAAAGAAATGTGTAGGTCGAACTGTCTGAAATTGATGGGTTTACGCCACCAAATTCACCAAAATATTGAAGATCCTGAATGCGATCTGCTGGATGAAAAGGTTCCATAAGTTATTTTTTAATGGGTTGAATAGTTATCAAATTTCATAATTTATAATTTATTTTTCAATACATTTATCTAAATTTAGTTTTTTATTCATTTTATTTATAAATTTGTAGATAATAAATCTATTTCAGATAAAATAAAACCTTTTGAATAGAAATTATGAACCATTTATCACAAATAGTTTGATACGCTTATGGATGCAATTGATAAAAAAATACTCGGATTATTACAAGAAGATACTAAAAAAACCACCAAAGAGCTCTCTATGGTGTTGAATCTTTCGGTTACAGCGGTTTATGAACGCATTAAAAAATTGGAGCGTGAAGGCATCATTCGTAAATATGTTGCCTTATTGGATCGAACAAAAATTGAAAAAGCATTTGTGGTGTTTTGTCATGTGAAATTGATTCAACATACCAAAGAAGTCATTCATACCTTTGAAAGTGAAGTGGTGTTGTTGAAAGAAGTCTCCGAATGCTTTCACGTGAGCGGTGATTACGATTATATTTTGAAAGTCAATGTAAAAGACATGGACGAATACCGCGAATTCATGGTGACCAAACTCACAGGTTTGCAGTATATTGGAAGTACACACAGCTCTTTTATGATTGGTGAGGTAAAAAATACTTCCGCTTTTGTATTGTAAAAAGCTATAATAATTTACCAATTTATCTGTAAATAATTAATTCAAAAAGCCTTACTTTTGTACCCGAATGTAAGTCAAACCACAAACATTATATAAAATCATGAGTCAATTTGATGTAACCATTATAGGTTCTGGACCTGGAGGATATGTTTCGGCAATCCGTTGTGCCCAATTGGGTTTTAAAACTGCCATTATTGAAAAATATGCTACTCTTGGAGGAACTTGCTTAAATGTGGGATGTATTCCTTCAAAAGCACTTTTAGCTTCATCGCATCATTATGAAGAATTGCAACATTTTGCCGATCACGGAATTGAAGTTTCGGGTGAGGTAAAAGTGAATCTAGAGAAAATGATTGCGCGCAAGCAAGCGGTAGTGGATCAAACTTCGGGTGGAGTAAAGTTCTTAATGGATAAAAACAACATCACGGTTTTTAATGGATTAGGGTCGTTTGAAAGCGCAACTTCAGTAAAAGTGACGAAAGCAGACGGGTCTTCCGAAATCATTGAATCTAAAAATATCATAATTGCAACAGGTTCAAAACCTTCCAACCTACCATTTATCAAATTAGATAAAGAAAGAATCATCACTTCTACAGAAGCGTTAAAACTAAAAGAAGTGCCAAAACACCTAGTAATCATTGGTGGTGGTGTTATCGGAATTGAATTAGGTCAAGTATATTTACGATTAGGAGCACAAGTTTCTGTTGTAGAATTTATGGATAGAATCATTCCTGGAATGGATGCTTCATTATCTAAAGAACTGACTAAAGTATTGAAAAAACAAGGCATGAAATTTTACACGTCTCATAAAGTGCAATCGGTAGATCGAGCTAAAAATGTAGTGACGGTAAAAGCTGAAAATGCAAAAGGCGAAATCATTACATTAGAAGGTGATTATGCTTTAGTTTCTGTGGGTCGTCGTCCGTATACTGATGGATTGAATGCAGCAAAAGCTGGCGTAAAAGTTACCGATAGAGGTCAAATAGAAGTAAACGATCATTTACAAACTTCGGCTGCAAATATTTATGCAATTGGTGACGTAGTTCGTGGTGCCATGTTGGCGCATAAAGCGGAAGAAGAAGGAGTGATGGTTGCTGAAATCATAGCAGGACAAAAACCACACATCGATTATAATTTAATTCCGGGTGTTGTGTACACTTGGCCAGAAGTGGCTGCTGTAGGTAAAACAGAAGAGCAATTAAAAGCAGATGGTGTGACATATAAAGCAGGAAGTTTTCCTTTCAAAGCTTTAGGAAGAGCTAGAGCAGGAGGTGATACAGACGGATTTGTAAAAATCTTAGCCGATGCAAAAACGGACGAAGTTTTAGGGGTACACATGATTGGCGCAAGATGTGCCGATTTAATTGCAGAAGCGGTTACCGCAATGGAATTTAGAGCAAGTGCAGAAGATATTTCAAGAATGTCTCACGCACACCCAACGTTTGCAGAAGCAATCAAAGAAGCAGCATTAGCTGCTACTGATAACAGAGCATTACACGTATAATTACGATAAGTTACATTATTAAAAATCCCAAATTCAATTGAGTTTGGGATTTTTTTTAACATACAAAGCTGATTAATCTTTAAACAATCCTTTGTAGGAATTCCAATGTGCGTAAATTAAAAATAAATTGGCTCCCAATACAAAAATTGCTACCGGTACTTCAGAAACTTGGGTAACGGTATGAATTAGGAAAATGTTTATCGAAACAGGTAATAAGGCTAGTAACGATACTTTCATAAATTTACCACTTAATAAACTTATTCCAACAAGTAATTCCACCGCTTTTGCTAAGGGTAATAGGTATTTTGATGCCATGACACCGGTCATAAACGTCAATAGATTCCCTGTAGGTGCTTCTGCATCAATTAGATTAAAGAAATACGTTACGGAAGCAAATACCATAAAAGCGCCAAGTAAAATTCGTACAATTAAAATTGCCATTCTCATAATTTGTTTGTTTTATTGGTTAATCTATCAAATATACTAATTTATTTGTTTTGAAAATTGTATTTTTGAGGTTCTAATTTGGGTAGATTGAGAACAACGATCACAAAAGATATTGCTGCTTTTCCAAACTTTACGAAGCAACTGCTGTTTTGGGCCAACCAATTCACAGAGGTGGTCTTGTTGGATTCCAATACCTACCAGCAGAAATATTCGAGTTACGATGCGGTAGTAGCAGTAGACGCCTTTACCTCAATTCAAACCGATTACACCAATGCTTTTCAAGATTTACATCAATACCAAAGTCAAACCAAAGATTGGTTGTTTGGGTATTTGTCTTACGACTTAAAAAATGGTATTGAAACCCTATATTCCAATAATTTTGACGGATTAGCCTTTCCTGATTTATTTTTTTTTCAACCTAAAAAGTTGTTTTTGATCCAAGGTAATCAGGTTGAAATCCAATATTTGCGACTATGTGATGATGAAATGGAAGTTGATTTCGAAGAAATTACGTCAATAGCACCTATTACCCATTACCCATTACCGATTACCATAAACCAACGCATCTCAAAAGAAAATTATCTTTCTAAAGTTTCTAAAATGCTCGAACACATTCAGCGTGGCGATATTTATGAAGCTAATTTTTGTATGGAATTCTTTGCCGAAAATGCTCAAATTGAACCTTTGGCAATTTATCAAAAACTGAATGCGATTTCGGAACCACCTTTTGCCGTATATTTCAAAAATAATTTTCAGTATTTGCTTTCTGCTTCACCAGAACGTTATTTGCGAAAAGAAGGAAATAAAGTAATTTCTCAACCCATAAAAGGCACAGCTAAGCGAAGTAAAGATTCGATTTTGGACGAACAATTAAAATCTGACTTAGCTCAAAACGAAAAAGAACGATCCGAAAACATTATGATTGTCGATTTGGTTCGTAATGATTTATCCCATACAGCAACCAAAGGAAGCGTTCAAGTAGAAGAATTGTGCCAAATTTATTCGTTCAAACAAGTGCACCAAATGATCTCAACGGTAGTTTCTAAGGTAGACGTTTCGACAGCACCAGTAGAAATAATTCGAACGACTTTTCCGATGGGAAGTATGACCGGTGCGCCCAAAATTTCGGCTATGCAAATCATAGAAACTTTGGAAGAAACCAAACGCGGATTGTATAGTGGAGCCGTAGGATATTTTACACCTAACGGAAATTTTGATTTCAATGTGGTGATCCGAAGTATTTTATACAATGCAAAAAAGGAATACCTTTCGTTTTCGGTGGGTAGTGCCATTACATCTCAAGCCATTGCGGAACAAGAATATGAAGAATGTTTGTTAAAGGCAAAAGCCATGTTTGAGGTGTTATCTTAAGAATATGATAGAACAATTTGCTAAACATATTAAGACTAATTTTCCGTTTCTTGCAAACGGACCCTTTTATATTGCGGTTAGTAGCGGAATCGATAGTATGGTTTTGGTTCATTTGTGTCAGCAACTTCATCTTGATTTTGAAATCCTCCACTGTAATTTTCAGTTGCGTGGTGTCGAGAGTGATGGAGAAACACAATTTATAGAATCATTTTGCCATTCAAATGGTATTCCAATTCATACGAAGTACTTTGACACAAATACAATAGCAGTCAATACTAAAGAATCTATCCAAATTACCGCTAGAAATCTTCGGTACCAATGGTTTCAAGAACTTATTTCACTTGGATTTGATTATGTTTTAACGGCTCATCATTTAGACGATTCATTGGAAACAGTTTTAATTAATTTTTCGAGAGGAACCGGATTGGAAGGCTTAACCGGTATTCCGGCTCATAATGGAAGTGTTATTCGTCCGCTATTGCCTTTTTCTAGAGTCGAAATTGAAAATTATGCCCAAGCTCATAAGATACAATGGCGAGAAGATTCGAGTAATGCATCCGATAATTACCTCCGAAATAAAATTAGACATTCGATAGTTCCTTTATTTAAAAAATTGAATACAGGATTTTTAGATTCGTTTCAAAATACATTACATCATTTGCAGCAAGCAGAAAGTTTGGTTGATGATGCTACTAAATTGGTTTACGAAAAAGTGGTTACAGAGAAAGAAGACCAACTCGAAATCAATTTGGCTCAATTGCTTGAATTTCAAAATTATAAGGCCTATTTGTACCAATGGTTGGTTCAGTATGGCTTTTCTGCATGGAATAGCGTGTATGATTTGGCAGAAGCACAGTCGGGAAAACAAGTTTTTTCTGCCACGCACGTATTGTTAAAAGACCGAGAAAAATTAATCTTGTCGGAAAGAAAAGAAACGGCTACGGAAGCTATTTTTTGGATCGAATCTAAAGAAAGCAAAGTTAACATTCCCTTAAATATTTCATTCTGTAACGTAAGTTACCTTTCGGAATCCGATTCAAATTGTATATTTGTCGATGAAGATAAAATTACATTTCCGCTAATCCTAAGAAAATGGAAAACGGGCGATTATTTTTATCCTTCGGGGATGACAGGAAAAAAGAAACTCAGTAAATATTTCAAAGACGAAAAATATTCACTGCTGGAAAAAGAAAAGCAATGGTTGTTGTGTAGCGATGACCAAATTATTTGGGTAATAGGCAAGCGAGCAGATCAGCGGTTTTTAGCCCAAACAAACACAGTAAAAACGATTCAAATAGCATTAAAATAATGAAGAAAATTACCTACATTTTATTAGTATGTACCTTTTTTGCGCAAGGTCAAATCTTAAATCCGGTCAAATGGAAAAGCAAAATTATTCAAAAATCGGCGACAGATTTTGAATTGGTTATGGAAGCTACTATTGAAAATGAATGGCATATGTATTCCCAATACACCCCAGATGGTGGAGCGCTGCCAACGGTTTTTACTTTTAAAAATACAAAAGGCAATTATAGTGTAGTGGGTAAAACCAAAGAAAGTCCGTACAAAAAAGTATTCAATGATATTTTCGAAGTGGATGAATATTATTTTGCCAAAACAGCTCAGTTCAAGCAACTTATAAAAGTCACCAATCCGAAACTAAAAGAAGTTAAAGTATTTGTAGAATACCAAGCCTGTAAAGAGCAATGTATTCAACAAGATAACACGTTTACTTTTCAATTACCGGAAATAAAATTAGAGGCAGCAGCAGTAAGTGAAACTTCAATTGCAATGGTGGACGGCGCTACGCCAAATGACACCTTAGTTCAGACCAAAGATTCTATAAAAACTGCGCAATCGTTGGTTACCAAAGATGACACGGATACAACAGAAAATGCAGCGGCACCAGTGGAAGAAAAGAAAGGTCTTTGGTCTATTTTTCTGTTGGCATTTGTAGGAGGTTTTGCAGCATTATTAACCCCTTGTGTATTTCCAATGATTCCAATGACGGTTAGTTTTTTTACAAAACAAAGTAAAACTAAAGCACAAGGAAAACGTAATGCCATTCTTTATGGGATTTCAATTATATTAATTTATGTCATATTGGGTTCGCTAGTAACCGGTATTTTTGGAGCAGATTCGTTAAACGCATTATCAACGAATGTTTGGTTTAATTTAATTTTCTTTGGGTTACTTGTGTTTTTTGCTGCTTCTTTCTTAGGAGCGTTCGAAATTGTATTGCCCAATTCTTGGGCCAATAAAGTAGATCAACAAGCTGATAGAGGCGGATTTGTAGGTATATTATTCATGGCATTAGCCTTAGCCATCGTATCGTTTTCTTGTACAGGACCTATTGTAGGGACATTATTAGTAGAGGCTGCTTCTAAAGGAGGTTTAGCGCCTATTGTGGGTATGTTAGGTTTTTCATCAGCATTAGCGCTCCCTTTTATGTTGTTTGCCATGTTTCCAGGATGGATGAACACCTTACCTAAATCGGGTGGTTGGTTGAATACCGTGAAAGTTTCTTTAGGTTTCTTAGAATTGGCTTTGGCCTTTAAATTTTTATCCAACGCGGATTTGGTAATTCAAGCGCATTTGTTGGAGCGTGAAGTTTTCTTAGGAATTTGGATTGCCATCTTTGGAACTTGGGCAGTTTATCTTTTCGGAAAACTTACGTTACCTCACGATAGTCCGATGACGCATTTATCAATTGGCCGATTATTCATGGCAATTTTTGTTACAATTTTCACCATCTATTTAATACCCGGATTATGGGGTGCGCCGTTAAAAATTATTTCCGGATTTCCACCGCCAATGACCTACAGTGAAAGTCCAAATGGTATTGGGACTTCAGGAGATACTAACGCAACAACTAACGCGTTACCCGCCCACGCTGAGGTGGGACCACATGGTATTTTGGTATTTCATGATTATGAGCAAGGATTGGCCTACGCTAAAGAAATAGGAAAGCCTGTTTTGTTAGATTTTACCGGTCATGCCTGTGTGAATTGTAGAAAAATGGAAGATTTTGTATGGTCGAAACCCGAAATTCTGACTGTTTTAAAAGAGCAAGTAGTTTTGATTTCGTTGTATGTCGATGACAAACGCGAATTACCAAAAGAAGCGCAATATGTATCGAAAGAAACCGGTAAAGAAATTATTACTATTGGAAACAAATGGAGTGATTACCAAATTACGCGATATAAAAACAATGCCCAACCGTATTATGTGGTTTTAGATACTGATGGGAAGGATATCTCGAAACCCATTGGATATACTCCCGACGCAGATGCTTATAAAAAATGGTTAGAAGAAGGTATTTCAAATTTCAAAAAATAATAGAAAATCCCGAGTAATCGGGATTTTTTATTTCAAAAACTTTTCTATATTTGTATCATTATCAGCCATTTAATTAGTATACGCCATGTTAGTAAAAGTATTTGGAAGCGCCGTTTTTGGCGTTGAAGCCACCACCATTACCGTTGAAGTCAATATCGATAACGGCATTGGTTATCACTTGGTCGGTTTACCCGATTCGGCCATCAAGGAAAGCAGTTATCGCATTGCTGCAGCCTTAAAAAACAATCATTATCACTTTCCCGGAAAAAAAATAACCGTCAATATGGCGCCTGCCGATTTACGCAAAGAGGGTTCGGCATACGATCTAACTTTGGCCATTGGTATATTAGCCGCTTCGGGTCAAATTAATTCGGATTCCGTTTCTAAGTATGTCATCATGGGTGAACTATCGCTTGATGG
>JACCDK011377014.1_pt1 | contig 43974 bp, 43 predicted proteins | sample 7445871 | NCBI WGS metagenome assembly JACCDK01 (sample SAMN15323436, study PRJNA562643) | freshwater metagenome | isolation source: river surface water | place: USA:Blue River Watershed | collected 2017-08-15 | reverse complement strand
TAGATCAAACTTTTGGATTAAAAAGAGCTGAATTGATTGCGGCATTTGTAAATGCTGCTACTTTAATAATTGTTGCTTTTATTTTAATTTATGGTGCTGTTGAACGTTTTATTCATCCTCACGAAATCAAATCAAATTTAGTAATTTGGTTGGCTACACTCGGTATTGTGGTTAATGGATTATCGGTTCTTTTATTAAAAAAAGACGCCGATCATAACTTAAACATGAAATCTGCTTATTTACATTTGCTTACCGATATGATGGCCTCAATAGCGGTGTTAGTTGGCGGGTTGTTGATGAAATTTTATGGATGGTTTTGGGTAGATAGCGTAATGACTATTTTAATTGCTATTTATTTAATTGTGGTAGGTTATGATTTAATACTAAAAGCAACCAAGATGTTGATGCTTTTTACACCTGAACACATAGATATTAAAGAAATTGTGAGAGAGGTACACAAAGTATCTGGTGCTGGAAAGTTGCACCACATACATGTGTGGCACTTAAACGAAGAAGAAATTCACTTGGAAGCCCATTTGGATTGCCCAGAAGATTTTACTTTAACACAGTTTGACGAGGTATTGCATCGAATAGAATTAGTTTTGTTCCAAAATTTTGGTATCAACCACATTACGATTCAGCCTGAATTCAAAAAAGAAGATCCTAAAGATTTTATTGTTCAGGATTAAATTAAAATTATTCCCATAATATTCTTAGTACAAAGCGTAAAAGGATCAACTGAAGCAAAGCGACACCTGTAAATTTTAATAAAAAAGATTGTTTGGATGATTTGTGTCTAAAGAGCACTATTCCAAAAATACCACCGAAGAAACCACCGAATAAAACGAGTAATAATAAGCGCGTTTCCGAAATACGTTGTCTGTTTTTTTTAGCCCTTTGTTTATCGTATCCCCAAATAAATAGCGTTAATAAATTTATTAACAATAAATACAACAATATTGGTTCCATAGTCACATATTTTATTCAAAGATAGTATTTTAGTGGCCAAATTTAATTCCATCATGAACCACATTCAATTCATACACAATCAAACTCAAATAGCTGTAAAAAGTATCGAAGCTACGATACAATTACTTTCAGAAGATTGTACGATTCCTTTTATTTCGAGGTACAGAAAAGACCAAACCGGTAATTTAGATGAGGTACAAATCGAAACCATTTCAAAATTAAACAAGCAATTTGAGGAAATCGTCAAGCGAAAAGAAAGCATTTTAAAATCAATTGAAGAACAAAATGCGCTGTCGCCTGAATTGAAAACTAAAATTGAAAATAGTTTTGATTTACAAGAATTAGAAGATTTTTATTTACCCTACAAAAAGAAGAAAAAAACAAAAGCCGATGTAGCTCGTGAAAACGGATTAGAACCTCTAGCAAAAATCATTATGAGTCAAAAAAATGATGATCTGGATTTTTTAGCCGCTACATATTTGAATGAAAATATTAAAAACGAAGATGAAGCTTTGCAAGGTGCTCGTGATATTATTGCCGAATGGATCAATGAAAACCTATACATTAGAAAAAATTTACGCCGATTGTTCCAACGAAAAGCGGTTGTATCTACGAAGATTATAAAAACAAAAAAAGACGACGAAGCTGCTCAAAAATTTAATCAGTATTTTGACTGGCAAGAGCCCCTTTCAAAAGCACCATCGCACCGATTATTAGCTATGTTGCGGGCTGAGGCCGAAGGTTTTGTAAAATTAAATGTGACAATCGAAAAAGAAGAAGCTTTAGATTTTATCGAAGAAAATATCATTAAAAATAAAAACGCTGACGCAACCGAACACTTAGAATTAGCGATTAAAGACAGTTACAAACGCTTGTTAGAACCGGCAATTTCAAACGAAACCCTACAAGAAGCCAAAGCCAAAGCCGATAGTAAAGCCATTGCTGTATTTTCAGAAAATTTACGACAGTTGTTGTTGGCGCCACCTTTAGGTGAAAAACGAATTTTAGCCATAGACCCTGGGTTTCGAACCGGTTGTAAAGTGGTTTGTTTGGACGAAAAAGGCGATTTATTACACAACGAAACCATTTATCCCCACGCGCCTCAAAACGAAACCGCTATGGCGATGAAAAAAATTCGTTCGATGGTAAATGCGTACAACATCGAAGCCATTTCTATTGGAAACGGAACAGCATCTCGTGAAACGGAATTTTTTATTAAAAAGATTGCTTTTGATAGGCCTGTTCAAGTTTTTGTGGTTTCTGAGGCAGGAGCTTCCGTGTATTCCGCAAGTAAAATTGCGCGAGAAGAATTTTCAAATTATGATGTAACCGTTCGAGGTTCGGTTTCTATTGGACGTCGCCTTTCCGACCCCTTAGCTGAATTGGTGAAAATCGATCCTAAATCAATTGGAGTAGGACAATATCAACATGATGTAGACCAAACCAAATTGCAACAAGCACTCGATGTTACAGTGATGAGTTGTGTAAATGCGGTGGGCATCAATATCAACACTGCGAGTAAATCTTTGTTGAGCTATGTTTCGGGAATCGGAGAAAAAATGGCCGAAAATATTGTAGCCTATCGATCTGAAAATGGTCCCTTTGAAGAGCGAAAACAACTAAAAAAAGTGCCGCGATTGGGTGAAAAAGCTTACCAGCAAGCCGCGGCGTTTATTCGAATTAAAGACGGAAAAAACCCCTTGGATAATTCGGCAGTACATCCTGAAGCGTATGCAATTGTTGAAAAAATGGCTAAGGATTTAGGGGTAAAAACCAATGAATTAGTTGCGAATGCAGCAAAAATTACACAAATAAAACCTGAAAATTATACCACAACCGAAATAGGAATATTAACTTTAAAAGACATTTTAAAAGAGTTAGAAAAACCAGGTTTGGATCCTAGAAAGGCGGCTAAAGTTTTTGAATTTGACCCAAACGTTAAAACCATAAAAGATTTACGAACAGGCATGCTATTGCCAGGTATTGTAAACAATATTACCGCTTTTGGTTGTTTTGTAGATGTAGGAATAAAGGAAAGTGGCTTGGTTCATATTTCCCAGTTGAAAGAAGGGTATGTTGCCGATGTAAACGAAGTAGTTAAGATGCATCAACACGTGCAAGTTAAAGTGGTTGAGGTGGATGAGGCCCGAAAACGAATTCAGTTGACGATGGTATTTTAATTTAAAAAAGTATAACGTAATCCAATTCCAAACGAAGTTTGCGTCTGTTTTTTAGATATTGCAAAATATTCATCGTCACGACGAAACACTAATTTTTTAGCTGAAGCAACTGAATAATTTACTCCAATAGACCAATTTTTATGTAAAGAATACTCCAATTGAGCTAAATAGCCAATATAAATAGTAGTAGCGTTAAACGTTTGCGCTTCATCAAATCGTAGTGGCAAATTTCCACTTGAACCTATAAATTTTGCTTGGTATTTGTTCATCCCACTGACAACACCAACCGAAGGTGTAAACTTATTTATTTTCCAAAAAAGCAGAAGTGGAACCTGAAATTGAAACCCTTTTGTATTTATACTTTCAAACAATTTTGGGCTCCCATCATTTGTGAAATAATAACCTAATAATTCAGATTCAGAATTAGTGTTGGTTTGTTTAACAGCTTCTAATATGATAAAAGTTTCAATCCCGGTTCCAATCGAAAAATTTGAATTAAATAACTTCTTTTTTACAAACATTCCAAAGCTTAAAATAGGTTGGTTTTTTATTTCAAATTCTTTTAATAAACAAACAGAAGTTATACCTCCGTTAAGCTTTAAACTATAATCTAAATTAGAGAAAAAATTATTTTTAAAACGTTTAATTACTATAGTATCAGCAGAAACAATTATTTTTTGTTTATTTTGAATTATGGTAATGCTTGGTTTACTTCCTTTTATTTCTTTGTTTAAGATTACTTTATCAACTCTTATTTTAGCTAAAGGTTTTTCAATAAAAACAGTATCTCTAATGATTATTTCTTCATAAACATATACTGTGTCAACCTTTTTTTCTTGAGAAAAGCCAAGCTGAAAAAGAAGTAAAAACCAAACATAATAGTTATTCTTTTTCAACATAAACCGTATCTTTTTTAATAATTTGCTTTTTAATCACAACGATTTTTGTAACTTCAGAATTGGTTGCCGAATCCTTTTTTTCAACAGAATTTATATGTAACGCTGGTGTTTTCACTTCAATTATAGCCCTCTTTTTTTCTGAAGTTTTCACTTCATTTGATAAACGTATTGTGTCTTTTTTGTCTATAGTATTTATAATTGTATTTTTTTTAGTTTCTTGTATTATTTTAGGTGTTGCGTTATTGTAAAAGAATAATACAATCAATGAAACTAAGCCTGTAAAAAGAGTGATTAATTTTAATATTTTAGTTCGAAAAATAGACGTATTAAGTAAAATCAAGTCTAAGTTATTACATTCTTTATCAGGATTAAAGGTGTTTTTTGGTGAAATTTCAAAATTAGAAAATGCTTTTTTGTAATAATTGGCAAAAAGTTGGTTTCCAAAACCTAAAAACAATAAAAACGCAATTATTCGTTTTTTCTTTTTCTCTTTTGGTTGTAAAGAAAGTTTTTCAAAAAGAAATTCCTGAATATTTTTTCTTGCCCTTGACAAACTTGATTTAGAAGTTCCAACGGATATATTTAATAGTTTGCTAATTTCAAGGTGTGAAAAACCATCAATAATATAAAGGTTAAAAACGGATTTATGATTTTCAGAAAGCGAATCAATCGCCTCTAACAATTCCTTGTGGCTGAAATCACTCACTAAAAGGACTGATTTTTTATCGAGTTCCATTATATTCATTTCGTTTGTTTCGTCTATAGTTTCAAAATTTGATGTGCTGGAAAAGTTAAATTTCTGTTCGTTTTTCAAATAATTTATGGCCTTGTTTATCACAATTCTACTTAACCATCCACTTAAAGCGTCTTTGTTTCTTAATTCTCGCTCTTTTTGAATGGCAATAATAAATGCATCCTGAACAATGTCTTCTGCTGTCGCGATATCCTTTATATATCTGCGACAAACACCCAAAAGTTTTGGAGAAAGTGTACAATATGTTTCGTGCCAATTGGTTTCTTGCATTTTTTTAGTTTTGAACCACTGTGAGCGCATTAAATTTTCCTTGGTCAACAAAGATTTGAAAAACATTTATATCGTTAATATATACTGCATCGAAAGTTCCAAAATCACCCTCTCTTTTTAAGATATAAACATTATTATTTAAAGCAATAAAGTCTATGTAAAAAGAAAACCAGCTTGAACTAAATATTTGTGTATTGTTTTTAAAAATATTTACACCATCTGTTATGTAAGTATTGTTATTATCAAAAAATAATTTCTCAACTGATGGAATTGTGGTTAAAGTGGTTTCAACTCCTGTTGCCATGTTTTTGTAAAACCCTGTATTTGTTGTTGTAATCTTACCATACACATAAACTTGATTGTCTTTTACTGTAATATCATTTAATAGAACTCCAACAGAAACAGATTGAAAAGCGTTATTTACATATATTCCATGACAAGAGTTAAAGCAATTAGAGGTATTGCCAATTACATAAATTGTATTATTAACTACTTTGATTTTTGCTTGAAAAGTTGGGTTATCAATATTGTTGTCTAAAACGGTTTTTACCCCATTTTTCCAATATACTAATTCATAAATTTCGGCGGCAATTATTGGATTTTTGGTATAACCCACAAAATATACATCATTACCAACAACTTCCATGTCGGTAATTGATCGAACATGTTGCGCAGGGGTGTTGAATGCCGTGTTTAAATTCGTTAAATTTCCATTTTCCCAATATAAATATACACTAATCCAATTATCAGACGTTTTCTTTCCTAAAACATGGACGTTGTTATTTGATATACAAATTTTATTTGCTTCTCCACTATCTCCACCACTTAATAAATAGGATTGATTATTTTTCCAATAGGCAGCATTATTTGTCTTAACTCCAGCAATATATACATCAACTGGGTTTTGTGTTGAGGTGTTTAAATCATCAACAGTACTACAACTAATAGTTAATAGAATTATAAACAGAGAAATTAATTTTTTCATAGCATTAATTTTAAAGTTATTTCTATTAAGACAACAAAAATTAAAATGGTTGCACTAAATAACAAAAAAAATTCCAAATTCTAATTTTACTTGGAATTTGGAATTTATGTATTGGAAAGAAAAAATTACTCTTTCGTTTCCGTTTCTTTTTTAGAATTAGCCGGTTGGTCGTCTTTCGCAGCGTTTTTAAATTCTTTGATACCACTTCCTAACCCTTTCATTAATTCTGGAATTTTTTTACCTCCAAAAAGTAATAATACAATAGCTAAAATGACTAATATTTCGGTAAGACCTATTTTTCCCATACTATAGATATTTATAACGTTTATTCGTTTAATGCGATACAAAGATAATAAGAAATTCACAAACCCTTAATTTTTATCGAATTATTCTACGTATTAAAGTAACAACACGTTGTATTTAGTATATTTGTGATACTAATTTGTGTATAAAAATGTCCAATTACCAACTAAAAAGACAGCAACTTCTTAAAAAATTGTATACAAAAAGAAGGTTGGTCATTCTGAACGAGGACTCATTTGAGGAAACATTTTCATTGAAATTAAATTTGATGAATGTTTTTGTAGTGGGATCTGTGGGCGCCATTTTCATTATTTTTGTAACCACTTATATCATTGCTTTTACTCCGCTTCGCGAATACATTCCGGGGTATGCCTCTTCAAAGTTAAAGCAAGAAGCCCTAGAAATGGCTATAAAATCAGATTCTTTAGAGCAATCGGTAAAAATTAACAACGCCTATATTACATCCATCAAAAAAGTCTTGACGGGTGATTTAGAATACGCAAAATTAAATAAAGATTCTATTAAAGCACTTGACCCAGAAGGGATAGACGATGCCTTAATTGCACCTACGGAAAATGAAAAAGTATTGCGAGAAAAGGTAATAAAAGAAGATAAATTTAACGTGTTTGATTCGGCCCAACCCAAAGTGAGTTTTGTCTTATTTGCTCCGGTTCAAGGCACAATTATCGAAAAATACAGCCCAAAAAACAAACATTTAGCCGTAACACTAGCTTTGGGTAAAAATACTCCTATAAAATCTATTGGCGCAGGAACTATCATTTTTTCAGATTGGACACCCAGTTCGGGTTATGTAGTGATTATTCGCCACAAAGACGATATTTTGTCGGTGTATAAAAACGCGGCATCGGTTACAAAATCACAAGGAAATATAGTAAAATCGGGCGAGGTAATTGCATTAGCAGGAACTTCCACACCACAAAAAACAAACGCCACTTTACGATTTGAACTCTGGAAAGATGGTTTTCCGATTGATCCTACCCAATTCATAAATTTCAATTAACATGTCTGTAAAAGCCTTTGCAGCAAAATTATTTGCCAAAAGAATTCACGCCCAAACGCAAAAGTGGGCAAACGACCCAGTAGCCACTCAGGAAAAAGTGCTAGCAAGTTTGCTCAAAACTGCAGCACAAACGAAATTTGGAAAGGAGCATCGCTTTAGTTCGATAAAATCCCACACCGATTTTGCTCAAAACGTCCCCGTGCGCGATTATGAAGGTTTAAAACCCTATGTTGATATGGTGGTAGACGGGAAAGAAAATATCCTTTGGCCTGGAAAACCCCTCTATTTTGCCAAAACTTCTGGGACCACATCGGGTGCCAAATATATTCCGCTCACAGCAGCATCGATGCCTTTTCATATTCAAGCCGCTAGAAATGCAATTTTAAGTTATATTCATGAAACCGGTAAGGCTGACTTTGTAAATGGAAAAATGATTTTCTTGCAAGGAAGCCCTATTTTAGATGAAAAAAACGGCATCAAACTCGGACGATTGTCTGGAATTGTTGCTCATTTTATTCCGAGTTACCTTCAAAAAAACCGCTTGCCCAGTTGGGAAACCAATTGCATAGAAGACTGGGAAACAAAGGTAAACGCTATTGTAGCAGAAACTTTTTCAGAAGACATGACGGTTATTTCTGGGATTCCGAGTTGGGTACAAATGTATTTTGAAAAATTAAAAGAAAAAGCCAACAAGCCAGTGGGCGAACTCTTTAAAAATTTTAATTTATTCATATACGGCGGTGTGAATTACGAACCCTATCGCGCCAAATTTGAAAATTTAATTGGTAGAAAAGTCGATTCTATAGAGTTGTTTCCGGCTTCTGAAGGCTTTTTTGCGTATCAAGATTCCCAAAAGGAAAAAGGCATGTTGTTGCTCTTGAATTCTGGCATTTTTTACGAATTCATCAAAGCCGATGAATTTTTTACCGAAAGCCCAAAGCGATACACGATTGGAGAAGTGGAGTTGGGCATTAATTATGTTTTAATTATTTCTACCAATGCCGGACTTTGGGGATATAACATTGGCGACACTGTTCAATTTACGAATTTGCAACCGTATCGTGTGATTGTCTCGGGACGAATCAAGCATTATATTTCAGCTTTTGGCGAACACGTCATTGGTAAAGAAGTGGAATCAGCCCTCAAAGAAGCCATGGAGGGAACCGATGTTCGCGTAAACGAATTCACCGTAGCGCCCCAAATTAATCCAAAAGAAGGCCTGCCCTATCACGAATGGTTCGTTGAATTTGAAAATGAACCCAAAGATTTATCCGCTTTTGCCCTACGTATTGATGCTGCCATGCGAAAGCAAAATGTATATTATGATGATTTAATTGTGGGTCATGTATTGCGCACCGTTGTGGTTACGAAAGTACAGCAAAACGGCTTTCAAGAGTATATGAAATCCCAGGGAAAATTAGGCGGCCAGAACAAATTACCAAGGTTGACCAACGATAGAAAAATTGCCGATTTATTAGCTAGCGAATAGAAAAAAGATGCAAGAAAAAAGACTTTTGTTGGTTTTGCTTTTGCTTGGGTTTTATGCCTCTGCCCAAATCAAAGGCGTGGTCAAAGACAGCATTTCAGGCGAACCGATTCCGTATGTGAATATTTGGGTGGATGGCGAAACTATTGGAACAACTTCTGAAGAAAATGGTAGTTTTTCATTGGACATAAAAGAAGAAAAAGTATTGGTTTTTTCGGCTTTTGGTTATGAAAGCAAGAAATCATCTTCTAACAACGAAATAATTCTTCTAAAACCTAAGGTTTTTGAGCTGAATGAGGTTGTGGTTTCTAGTGCAAAAAAGAATAAAATGATTAAAGTAAATGGTTTTAAAAAAAACAAAATTAAACTATTTTATGGAGCAGGAACCGAACCTACAATTATTGCTAAAAAAATTGAGCCAACGGATGAAATTATAAAACATCCTAATTTAAAAGAAATTAATTTTTTAAGTCTTTGTGAATTAGAAAAGGCAAAATTAGTTTTACGTTTTTTTGAAATTGAAGCAGATGGAAAACCAGGAGATGATTATTTAGGAGAAAATATCATAATTATAATAAAAAAAGGTCAAAACTTAAATAAATTGAATTTAGAAAAATATAACATCAGGATTCCTGACAAAGGATTCTTTATTGCATTCGAGTTTTTAACTATTGAAGAAAATAAGTATACTTTCAAAAAAACACAAGAATTAGATGGTAAAATTGAAAAAAAAGAATTTGTGATTTTTCAACCTGTTATAGGTACAACACCAACAGAAAACCCAAACTCTTACCAATATACTAAGGGAATATGGTATAAAAGAGGTAAACTTAGTAATGTAAATAAACTTACATCATATCAAAATAAGTTTGGCGAACTTGCCATAGAACTAATCCTAACTAACTAATGAAAACCCTATTTTTTTTCTTTATAACATTTCCCCTTTCTGCCCAAATCAAAGGCGTGGTCAAAGATAGCATTTCGGGTCAACCCATACCTTATGTGAATATTTGGGTGGATGGCGAAACTATTGGAACGATTTCAGAAATGGATGGAAGTTTTGCTTTAGCGACTTCATCTGATAAAAACATTGTTTTTTCGATTTTAGGATATGACAAAAAAACACTCAAAGCCAATCAAACAGCAACCGTTTTGTTAAATCCCACCGTTTTTGATTTAAAAGAAATGGTAATTCTAAACAAGAAAGAAACCAAGCAAGTTGAAATAGGTACAATTAAAAACAGCACTTTTCAAGCCTTTGATAATGGTCCTAAAATAGAAGCAAAATACTTTCCTTATGAGAAATCCTTTGCTAAGAACCGTTTCATCAAAGAGGTCACTATATTTACCGATAGCCGAATAGATGGTGCTACTATTAAATTACATTTTTATAGTGTAGATGATAAAGGCGCACCAGGCCAAGAATTGTTAACCAAAGATTATATAGTTACTTTAACCAAAGGAGTTATGAGGCACAAATTTAGTGTAAGTCAATTTGATTTAGAATTCCCAAAAACCGGCCTTTTTGTGGCGTATGAAAAGCTATTGATTGAACAAAACAAGTTGGGCACTAAGTACCAACCTTATGTCTTATATAATTATGTCGTGCGCGATTTCTTTTATACCTATGCCTTTGGAATTTGGAGCAAACAAGTGGCGGAATTCCCAGATAAATTAGGCATAAATGAACCCGCCATCAGTCTTATATTATCGAACTAAAAATAAAATCGTACTTTTGCAGGTTAGATAAACAGATATAATGAAAGACATTAAAAACATTTCGCGCTCAAGAGCGCAAGAGTCCTCGGCAGCTATTGAGCGACTGTACATTACCATGAGACATTTATTCAACAGAGGTTTTTATAAACCAATGGGTGTTTCAGGAGAAACATTAAGAGACGCCCTATTGGCGCTTCGACCAGAAATTTACGGCTCCATTGCCGAAGAAAAAGTAGAATTGAACGGATTGCTGTATGTTATTGAACGATTGCCTGTTGGAATTGAGCAATGCCGTTACATCAATTTAACGTCTGATGAGGGCTATTCGAGTTCTCATTTTACAGCAATAGTACCTCCTAAAAGAAGACGCAATTGCTACCGCATCGACGACGAGCAAATGAATATCGAAATTACGCGTGGTCGCTCTGATATTTATGATATTTTAACCCACTTGACTTTTATTTTTATCGAATCGCATAAAATTAAAGACCGTGTGTTAATAGATGAGGAAGGTCGATTTACTAGGGATTGGGAAAAACTAGAACAAGTTGTTTTACAAAACAAAAAACTAACATCAGTTGACCGAGAAAAAGCAATTTCTCATGTTTCCAATATTTTAGGCAGAACCTTTGCCGAAGTAAAAGACATCTACAACGATTTTGGAACCCCCGAAGCGCCAGAACGGTTTTTACACATTATCTATTGGTTAGGAAAACTTGCTATTGAAGAAGTGGTTGACAACAACAAAAGAACCATTACTTTTAGTCCGATATTAAGAGAACGATTAGGCCATCATATTTATGGCGAAATTTGGGCCAACCACATCAAAGAAGTATTGGTTAAAAACCAGTTGATGGATAGACCCATTCATATCATTAGTGCCAACATGCACAGTGTGATGAATTCTATTTTTGCAGAACCTGTTCTCGGAAAAAAATACAAAGAAGCCGCTGATTTTCAAATATTTGAAGATTTAAGCAGTTCAAATAATAAAGAGTTGCGCAAGAAAGTAGAAGATTTTGCGTTACAACAAGGAATGATTTCGTTACCTGATCGATCTGGCACCAACATTGACGTGCAAATTTTTGATACGGCAAAAATTGACCTGTCTAAAACAGCATTTGCCACAGCCGATTTAGGCGATAAAAAGCCAGTGCTTATTGTAATGGATTATGCGTTTGGCGAACAAGCCTACGAAACTATTGATGAGCTATTGAAACCCTATAAAACCGAAAAAGGTAAAATTTTCATGAACGTAGAATCGGTTTCTATCATGGGAAAAGCTGGAATTTTAGAGGGCGGAAAAGGCGACATTATGATCCCTACCGCTCACGTAAATGAAGGAACGGCAGACAATTATTCCTTTGAAAACGAATTAACAGCAACAATGTTGAGCGGAAATGACATTCCGGTTTTTGAAGGACCGATGATTACCGTTTTAGGAACTTCTTTGCAAAACAGAGATTTGTTGAAGTTTTTCCACGAATCGACTTGGCAAGCCATTGGTTTGGAGATGGAGGGAGCGTATTATCAAAAAGCCATTCAATCGGCTTCTAAAATAAGAAAGAGTATCAATCCAAGCGTAAAAGTGCGTTATGCGTATTACGCTTCAGATAATCCGCTGGAAACCGGAAGTACATTAGCTTCGGGCGGACTCGGAACAACGGGAGTAAAACCCACCTATTTGATAACGATCAAAATAATTGAACAAATTTTTAATGTAAAAAAATAGTATGAGTACACATTCTCAAGACCAGGAAATTGATTTGGGACAAATCGGAAAAGGAATTAGCAACTTTTTTAAAGGAGTAATAGATTCATTTTTTAAATTTCTTTTCTTTTTAAAAAAGAAACTGGTTATTTTAATTACGCTAAGTGTTTTAGGAATTGTTGCTGCTTTTTTCTTAGGATCAAAAAACTATACGCATGAAGTATCGGTTATTCCAAACTTTAAAAGTAACGAATACTTATACACTAAAATAGCCCAAATTAATTCCAAATTGAGAGAAAAAGATCGAGCTTTTTTTAGTCAAATTGGGATACAGCATTCAGATCGAATCAAGAAAATTGAAATAGAAGCCTATCCCGCTTTATTCCCTTTTGTGAATGATAAAGAGAACGAAAACAACTTCGAATTGATCAAATTAATGACCGAAGAGGGAGGTATGGATAAAATCATGAACGATGAAACCATCGGAATGAATTATTACCACCACAAAATCACAATTACCTCAGAGGGAATGCTGTCGAAAGAAGCTTTTATTGCTCCGTTATTGAAGTACTTGAATACTAGTCCGTATTTTGAGACCCAGCAAAAAATAAATCTTAAAAACGTTCGAGATAAAATCATATTAAACGATTCGTTAATTGCTCAAATTGATAAGATTATTGGTTTATTATCGTCTAACAGTTCAAACGCAACCGTTACTATCTCAGAAAAAAACAGTTTGCCCGAGTTGGTCCAAAAGAAAGACGAATTGATCTATGCCAATCAAATTTTTCGCATTAAGGAAAGCAATTATGATAAAATTATCAAAGAAGAAAGCAGTGTGATCAACATTCGCAAATTTGATACTTTATTGCTCAATCTGAAAGTGTTTTTACCACTACTATTAATCATTGGCTATTTGATCGGTTATGCGTTGTTAAACGCTGCGAAAAGACGCAACAACCAATAAGGCCATGAGGCTTCAGACCAAATAGAAAAGGATAAAAAGTGTATGAAACAAGTATTGTTTTTTTTGTGTGGTTCTTTTTTCTACACTTTTTCTCAAAACACCACCAATTATATAGATGTACAATCTTTTAGAGGTAATGTATACAAACACAAGTCCGATATTGGTCACTTAATTTCGGGCCACCCCGACGGTTTTTTATGGAGTTATAACTGGAAAACCCACGGAAAAAAAGAATGGCATCAAGCCTACAACTATCCCGATTATGGTATTTCCTATCATTATATCGATTTTAAAAATCAATATTTAGGAGTCAACCATGCAATAGGCGCCCATTATAATTTTTATTTTTTTAACCGCCAATTGCTGTTTCGTATTTCCCAAGGAATAGGCATCACGTCGTCGCCTTATGATAAAGTGACCAACAACAAGAATACTGCCTTTGGAACCAAAGTAATGGACAACACCTACTTTTTAGTCCAGTATAAAAAGGAAAACATTCTTGAAAATTTAGGTCTACAAGCGGGTTTTATGCTGACCCATTTTTCTAATGGCCGAATAAAAGCCCCAAACTATGGTATCAATACGTTTGCGCTCACCCTCGGACTGAATTATGGCTGGCATGAAAAGCAGGAATTCAAGTCAGATTCATTGCCAACTCCAGCTTCGTATGCAGAACGCATCAAATACAATATCGCTTTTAGAACTGGTATTTCAGAAGGGCCGGTTCCTCATTTAGGACAACGGCAATTTTATCATTTTGGCGCCTATGCCGATAAGCGAATCGGTCGAAAAAGCGTACTTCAATTTGGAACCGATTTGTTTTTTTCGCGCTATTTGCAAGAATACATCCGTTATGTTTCAGTGGCTTTTCCCAAAGGGCATGAAGCCTATGCCAATTCCAATACCGATTACAGGCGAATGGGATTGTTTGTGGGACACGAATTGATAATTGATAAATTAGCTATTGAAACCCAAATGGGCTATTATGTATACAAACCCTTTGATTATGAAATAGATGTGTATCAGCGACTCACCTTAAAATACTATGTTACTAAAAGCCTATTTATGGGGCTGGGATTAAAAACACATAACGAAAGAGCTGAAGCGGCAGAAGCCACTTTGGGTATCCGATTATAAGATGAAAAAAGTCATATTACATATCGTAAGTATTTGTTGCTTGAGTTGGGTGACAAGTTGTGGGCTTTCTGAAGATTGCTTTAAAGGCAATGGAACGCCAATCATTCAAACTTTTCCTTTTGAAAATTTCACCAAAATTAAGGTGCATGAGGGCATTGGTTTGGTCGTAAAAGAAGGGCCAAATTATGAAGTAAAAATAGCGGCTCCCAGTAGTATTTTAGACAACATTGAGGTACAACTTGATGGGAATATGTTAGTGGTAAAAGATCGTTCAACCTGTAATTTAGCACGAGATTATGGACAAACGGTAGTGTATGTTACGACGCCATTTTTAGAAGAAATTCACAGTAAAACAGAACAAGATATACTAAGTGATGGTGTTTTAACGTTTCCTGAATTGAAGCTTTATTCGGTAGACATAAGCGACGGAGCGGGTACGGGGGATTTTAGGCTAAAGTTAGACACACAATTACTTTATATTGAGAGCAATAATGTTTCTAATTTTTATGTTTCGGGAGAAACAAACCGATTAATACTGATTTTTTCATGGGGAAATGGTATTTTTAACGGAGAACAGCTTCAAAGTAATTCTATCGATGTGTATCATAGGGGATCCAATGATATGACTTTTTTCCCTATTCAATCGATAGTTGGAAACATATATAGTACTGGGGATATTGTTTTGAAAAACCGCCCAATTTTGCCCCCAAATGTTGTGCAACATTTTACGGGGAGACTAATAATAGAATAATTAGATGGGACAGCTGTATTTTGCCCATTATTTTTAATATTTTTGTACAGAATAAAATAGGTTAATATGAAAAAAAGTAAAGTGTTGTTATTGTTGGCTCTTGTTTTTCAATTGGTTTCTTGTGATACATCAAAAAAGACAGAACAACCTGAAGTGGTTCAGAAAAAAAACATATTTACCATTGAAGTCAATATGGTAATTAAAGAAAAAGACGTAATTTGCTTATACTATAAAGACAATACAATTAGTTTTTTCAATGATGACATGGCAATCTATAAGAATATAGAAAAGAGCGACGTGCCGCAAACGGTTATTTTTGAGTTGCCAGAAGATTTTTTACCCAACGATTTTCGATTTGATTTAAGTCATGAAAACAGCAATCAGTCGATGAAAGTCAATTCACTAAAATTTTCCTTTGCGGGTGAAAGTTTCGAAATAAACAACACTGAATTAGAAAAATATTTAACACCTAATGAAGGTGTTATTTTCGATGCTTTAGCAAGAAATTATACTTTCAAAAAAGACACTAATGGAAATTATGATCCCTTCTTAACCACTACCGGACAGTTTTATCCTTTACTAGAAAAATTAGTCGGCATAGGCGCTTTTCAACCGGCAGTAAATTAATTGAGGCCAATAATCCCATCAAATAATGTATACAAAAATAAAGACTCTTTTAGTTGAAGGGATAAATAACAATAGTTTTTTTACCTTATTTTTAAGATTATCTGGGGTTCTTTTCATTTTTCTAACTACATTTTTATTTACCAATAATTATGCCTCTGAAGTAGTAGGACAATACGATTTTATACGATCCTATTTTTTAGTGATTGGGTCAATAATAATGTTGTCAGCAGACCAAACCATATTGTTTTTTATTGGAAGATATAATAATTCGAAACAAGCAATAATTGATATTTATAAGAAACTTATAGGTGTTATTATTGTTTTATACCTAATCAACAATTTATTTTTTTGGTTTCTTTTTAAGTTTACAACGATTCCCATTAATGCATTCACTCAAGAATTAATAATAAAAGCAAACATTGTACTTTTTTTCTATTGTATATATTTAATTAATATTGAAATATTAAGGGCTTTAGAGCGAACTTTTGTTTCCGAAACATTTAGAAATATTATTAAATACATCCCATTAATGATCGGTTTCTTAGTTGTAAACCCAATACAAACGCCAAGTCTTATTGTAGATTTTTTTATTTATGGATTCTTATTTATTGCAATTTTATCATCAATTGTTTTACTTATAGTATTTAAAAAACACAACGTTACGCACCAAGCTGAATATACAAAGGACTCTTTTAAATTTATTTTAAAATATTCTTTACCCATTACATTAAGTACTGTATCCTTGTATTTATTGTCCAGTATAGATGTGTTTTTTTTAAAATATTATTTTGGAGATAATTATGTAGCTTATTATTCTGTGGCATTTAAAATTGTTTCGTTTATTAGCGTAGCTATTAATGCAGTTGGTTTATCTGTGGCAACTTCATTGGCTTTTAATTATAAAAACACAGCGATTAGCAAGCTAAAGGAAACAGTTGCTTCTTCTGCTAAGCTGATTTTTTATTTCTCGTTATTTTTTTCACTAGTTGTTTTATTATTTAGTAAAGAAATATTAACCCTTTTTGGGAAAGAGTATTTGATTTCAAACGAAACCCTAATTCTTCTGATTATTGGAAATTTAATCGCATCAATAGCCGGAAATACCTATATGTATTTATTGATGACCGATAAGGGTAAAATTTTAGGAAGATTAATTTTTTCAGCGGTTATTATTAATGTTTTATTGAATATTTATTTAATTCCTCGTTATGGCTTAAACGGCGCAGCAATTAGTGCAATTGTGTCCATACTTTTATGGAATTTTTTAGGTGCATACTATGTTTATAAAAAAGACAATATAAATATTTTATTTAGAGTTTGATGAAAATAATTATCAATAAAAATCTTTATTTTTTTATTCAACTGGTGTTATTATGCCTTTTGGTTGGAATCGTCAGCTCCTTTATTTTACCTTCTAAATTTTATAATGATGCCGAAATTATTGTGAATGATTTTCACAACGAAATTGGATTTATAGGGAGTTATCCGTTTACAATATTGTTTTACAAGATAACGCTCTTAAAATTTATTCCTTACTTTTTGGTAGCGATAATTCAATTGCCAATACTTTATTTTGTGCTTTATAAAATTGGTGTCCCCCTAGATTTTAATCGTTTAAATACTAAGAATTTTTTGGTATATATTGGTTTTTTCTTAATTGCATTATTCATTTGTATCCCCTCTAAAGAATTCATTAATTTTATTTATTTAACCCTCATAGTCTTTATTTTTAAAGATAAAAAATACAGCTTACAAAAAACACTAGGGTTGTCGTTTGCTCTGTTTGTCATCTTCGGGCTGTTCTTCAGAAGCTATTATTTATTTGTTCCCGTTATTGCAACATTAATGTACTTATTTACTTTCATCAATATAAACAACAAGACGATCAAAACAATCCTATTTTCTATACTCATTGCAGTGGCAATGTCTTTTTCTTATAAATTAATTATTGGTAAATACATTTCTGAGAGTACAAGAGAAATGCATAATTTAGAACGATTAAGATCCGATGAGGCACGATCTATGATTCAATCGCCAATACCAACAGATTCATGGTATGGCGAAACATTTGGGGTCTTCTACGGATATATCTCCGTTAACATTCCCTTAAATGCCATTCATCAACTTTTAAAGCCTCAAGTAATGGCGTTTATTATATGGCAGTTATTTGTCTTTTATCTTTTATATTTACGGTTTCAGAAATGCATTCAAAACCGAAGCGCATTTCGCTATGAATTGTGGGTCTTTTTATTTATTTTTTCTTATTTTGTAGTGCAAGGCATGTTTGAGCCTGATTTGGGCTCGGCTGTTCGCCATAAAATAGGGATATTTCCATTAATTTATTTTGCTATTTATTATGATAAATTCAGTATTAAAAAAAGATAATGTTTTTTTATTTTCTATTTTAATAATAGCAACATCGTTAGTTTTTAGAAAGCTTGCTACGATATTAATAATATTCTTTTTGCTTTACGTAGTTATTAATAGAAAGCATTTTTTCAAAAGCAATCCCACACACATCAAACGTTACTTACTAATTATTGGTATTCCATTGTTGCTAGAAGTTCTTTTTTTCTTTATGAACGACAATTTAAGCGAGGGCTATAAATCTTTAGAAAAAAACATCACTTCCCTTTTCATACCTATAGTGTTTCTTTTCAATTATAAATTATTGGATCCAGAAAAAACACTAAAACGATACGCAATATTAACCGCAATATTGTTACTCGTTTTTTTATTTGGTTTTATCGTTTTTAGGAATGATTATTTCTTGAAATATTTAAGTGGAATCCACTTGTGGGAAATGGGCTATGAATTTTCAAACTTTATCGGAATTCATGCACCAGCCTTAAATATGTATGTCTCTTTTATTTCTATTTATTTTTTATACGCATTTATAACCGAGGCTAAAGCGAATAAATTGTCTAAAAAAACCGTTTTGTTTTTTTTATTGTTTATAATTGCGTTTTGTTTTTTGTTGATTATTAATACAAGAATAGCGCTGTTCACCTTTCTTATTAATTTAATTCTTCTTTTTTTTACTTTTGATATTCAGAGAAAATTTAAGGTGATTTTTTTTTCCATTTCATTTGGTGTTTCAGTTTCTTTATCCCTTTTATTTGCCTATCAATTTCCGTATACAATTGAAAAATACACCACACAGATTACCGGTAATTTGGATAAAATCGGCAAACTTGATGAGATTCCCAATCCAGAAACGACCGTTTATAGCAGCTTAGTAACCCGATTGTCAATTTGGAAATCTGCAGTAGCATTAGGAAATCAAAAATTCTTAACCGGTTATGGAAGTTCAGATGCAAAAACGGAATTAATTAAGTATTATGGAGAAACCAATCAGCATTTTTTAAAAAAATATGGTCTAATTACACACAATCAATTTTTAAATTATTATTTAAAATTTGGAATCATTGGATTTATGGGTTGTTTAATTTATTTATGCTATCCACTCTATATTTATATACAAACTAAGAAGAGTATTGTATTGTTCTTTTTTGTGAATTTTTTCATATCAAATTTGACCGACGATTATTTAAATAAATTTGACGGCATTGTATATAGTGCTATCTGGTATTCGATTTTCACCTATTATTTAATTCAAAAAAAGGATGACTAAAATAAAAGTGGCTCATATTCTTCATTGCGTAGGTGGAGTAGACGTTTATCTTCGATTAATACTAGAAAACACTAATCTAGAATTAATTGAAAATATTGTTATTCATGGCATTAATGATACTACAAGACAATTTTATGATCAAAATAATAAGGATGTAATACAATATAAAACTTCTATTTTTAGAAATATCTCAATACTAAATGATGTTTCAGCGATTATTAATACCTATAAAATAATCAAGAAAGAACGGCCCAATGTTATTCATTGTCACAGCGCGAAAGGAGGTATTATTGGAAGAATAGTCGGCCGATTATTAAAAATTAAAGTGCTCTATACCCCGCATGCGTTTTCTTATCTCAGCGCCGAATCAAAATGGAAGCGTTGGCTTTATTTATTCATTGAAAAGCAATTTGCCAATAAAAACTCTATATTATTACCCACTTCAACTTCTGAATTCAATAGAGGCATGAAAGAGGTTGGATATTTCCCAGAAAACATAAGGTTATTTACCAATTCAATTCCACAAATAAACATATCTACAGAAGCCCCGGTTTTTAAAACAGGTTCAAATAAATATATTTGCTCGGTAGGAAGACCTTCGTATCAAAAAAACATTGAATTAATGATTCAGGTCCTGTTTGAACTTCGAAAAACAACGGCTATTGATTTAGTAATTATTGGGGTGGGTCATCATTCAGATCGCCTAAAAAGTGTTAAACAATTGATCACAAAGCTAAACCTTGACCATTGTGTTACTTTGTTAGATTGGACAGAACAAAAAAATGTGTGGCATATTATTCAGCAATCTCAGCTCTATCTTTCTACTTCTAGATATGAAGGTCTGCCTTATTCTGTTATAGAAGCATTATCATTAGCCAAGCCTTGTGTCGTATCTGATTGTGATGGAAATAGAGATTTGATAGAAAGTGACTACAATGGTTTTGTAATACAAAACGAAAATATTCTGGAGTTTGCAACGAAAATAAATTTACTGTTGAACGATACAATGTTGCTTCAGCGTTTTTCAGAAAACGCAATAAATAGTTTTAAGAATAAGTATGATCTAAAAAAAAATATTCCAATTCTTGAGCAAATTTATATTGATTATTCATTAAAATAAGATATTTTTGAATGATCCAAGCAAAAGCATGAAAAATAGTTTGATTAAAATAATACAGAAAGAAAAGTTTAACCCTTCGATAGTAGGGTTTTTTATTAATCAAAATTTTAATATAAGACGCCTTTTATATCAAAAAATCAAAAAATTTGCCCCTGAAATAAAAGGTAAGATTTTAGATTTTGGATGCGGATCAAAGCCCTATAAACACCTGTTTCATAATGCAAAAGATTACATTGGGGTAGATTATTTAATTGAAGGAAGAGCTACAAATTTTACCAGCATTGACGCTTATTATGACGGAAAAAATATTCCTTTTGAAGATCATTTTTTTGATGGAATTATTTGTACAGAAGTTCTAGAACACGTCTTTAATTTAGACGAAGTATTATCAGAATTAAACAGGGTTTTAAAGCCAAACGGAAAGGCAATTATTACCACTCCATTTATGTGGGAAGAACACGAAATGCCTTATGATTTTGCTCGTTACACAATACCAGCCTTAGAGTATTTGTATAAGAAACATGGTTTTGAAATCGTGAAAAAAGAGAAAACAGGAAATGCAATTTTGGTTCTTTTTCAATTTTTGATGAACTATTTCAACAATATTTTACCTCAAAACAAATTATTCAAGCAGGTTTTATTGTTACCAATAATTATGCTTTTTAACTTCTTCGGTGCTTTTTTGGGCACATTGTTGCCGAAAGATCAAAAAACATATTTTAATTCTGTATTCATTCTTATTAAAAAGGAATAGATAATTTTTTATTTTTACACAATAAGCAATCATTTTATACGTTTTAACGATACAAAATTTGAAGCCATTCAATTTTGGAAACAACAACAACCCATGAAAAGAATATTAATTACAGGTGCCGCAGGATTTCTTGGCTCACATCTTTGTGATCGGTTTATCAAAGAAGGCTATTATGTGATCGGAATGGATAACCTTATTACGGGGGATTTAAAAAACATAGCGCATCTTTTCAAAGATAAAAACTTCGAATTTTACCACCACGACATCACAAAGTTTGTGCACGTACCTGGTAAATTAGATTATATTTTACATTTTGCCTCTCCAGCGAGTCCTATAGATTATTTAAAAATTCCGATTCAAACCTTAAAAGTTGGGTCGTTGGGAACGCATAATTTGTTAGGGTTGGCCCGAGTAAAAAAAGCACGAATACTCATAGCATCTACATCAGAGGTCTATGGCGATCCATTAGTACATCCACAAACAGAAGAATACTATGGCAATGTAAACACCATCGGTCCGCGTGGCGTATACGACGAAGCCAAGCGCTTTCAAGAATCCATTACAATGGCCTATCATACCTTTCACGGCGTGGAAACCCGAATCGTTCGAATTTTTAATACCTACGGACCCCGCATGCGCTTGAATGACGGACGCGTAATTCCAGCATTTATCGGACAAGCTTTGCGTGGAGAGGATTTAACCATTTTTGGCGAAGGCAATCAAACCCGATCGTTTTGTTATGTTGACGATCAAGTAGAAGGTATTTACAGGTTGTTACATTCCGATTATACACTGCCGGTAAATATTGGCAATCCCGATGAAATAACCATCAAAGATTTTGCGCAAGAAATTATCAAATTAACTGGAACCCACCAAAAAATAGTGTACCACCCGTTGCCGGTTAATGATCCCATGCAACGTCAACCGGATATTACAAAAGCAAAAGAGCTTTTGGGTTGGGAACCAAAAGTCGGAAGAGCCGAAGGCATGCAATTGACATATGATTATTTTAAAACGCTTTCCGCCGAAGATTTAAGCAAAGAAGAACACAAAGATTTTACAAGCTATATTCACTAATTGAAAAATAAAACAGGCAGATACTCCGTATATATTCGTCCCATACAAATTGCTTTTGATTTATTAATTATAAATCTATTGGTGTTAATTTGTATGCGATCGGCTATGAGCAACATAGGATTTCACAGCATAGTTTCTATTTTTTGGTTAATTATTTCCTATTATACCGGCTATTATGAAGTCTATCGGTATACCAAAGAGATCGAAATATTTGGCAAACTATTAAAACAGTTTTTTTTTACCAGCTTAATTACTTTTGCTTACGCGGGGTATAAGTATAAATATGTAACCACACAAGAAGTTGGTTTTTACATTCTAAGTTCGTTTGTCCTCGTGTCTTTGCTAAAATATTCTATATATATTTTTCTCAAAAAATACCGTTTATTATATGGGGGAAACTTTCGAAATGTAGTGATTGTGGGTAATGGTAAAAGCGCAGAAGAATTAGCCCTTTTTTTTAATAACAATTTAGATTATGGATACCATTTAATCCAAATCTTTAACCTCAAAACCAATAAACAAGAAGAACTAGAGGCTTGTAAAAACTTTGTAGTAGCTCATAAAATAGACGAAATATATGCCTCATTACATTCGCTGACCAATAATGAAATAGACGAACTCATTCATTTTGCCGATAACAGTTTAAAAACAATTAAATTTTTACCCGATAGCAAGAACACATTTTTGCGAAATTTAGCCGTTGAATATTACGATTATCTTCCAATTATTTCGTTGCGCACCATACCTCTCGAGGTTGAAGTAAATAAACGACTCAAACGAATTTTCGACATTGTTTTTTCACTAGTTGTGATCGTAGGGATCTTGTCTTGGATTACACCTATCATTGCAATATTCATCCGATTGGAATCCAAAGGACCGGTTTTCTTTAAACAAAAACGAAACGGATTAAATTACGAAGAATTTTATTGTTATAAATTCAGATCGATGCTACTAAATCCTATTGCAGATTTAGAACAAGTGCAAAAAAACGATCCGAGAATTACCAGTATAGGAAAAATTATTAGAAAAACAAGCATCGATGAATTGCCACAGTTTTTAAATGTTTTGTTAGGCAGTATGTCTGTTGTAGGCCCTAGGCCGCATATGGTAAGCCATACCGAAATGTATGCAAAAAGTGTGGATAAATTTATGGTGCGCCATTTCATTAAACCGGGTATCACGGGGTTGGCTCAAATTAATGGGTTTCGTGGTGAGGTTGAAACTGAAAAAGATATTGTAAACCGAGTAAAATACGATATTTTTTACCTGGAAAATTGGTCTTTATTACTAGATATTAAGATCATTTTTGCCACAATAATAAACGCAATAAAGGGAGAGAAAAAAGCCTATTAACTTTTTTTTCTATTGAAAACAAAGTATTTTTGTCGCACAACATAACAAACCCAAACAATGACAATTTTACTACTTGGATCTGGTGGTCGCGAACACGCACTCGCATGGAAAATGCTGCAAAGCGAAAAATGTACCACTCTTTTTGTGGCTCCTGGAAACGCTGGAACAGCTGCAATCGCTACTAATGTTTCATTAAATCCAAATGATTTTGAAGCCGTTAAGACCTTTGTACTTCAGAAAAAAGTAGCAATGGTTGTGGTAGGACCAGAAGACCCTTTAGTATTAGGCATCTACGATTATTTTAAGAACGATGCTCACCTCCAACACATTCCTGTAATTGGGCCTTCAAAACTAGGCGCACAATTGGAAGGAAGTAAAGAATTTGCCAAAGAATTTTTAGTAAAACACAATATACCAACTGCTCGTTACGAAAGTTTTACAAAAGAAACAGTGGAGCAAGGATGTCAATTTTTAGAAACTTTAGACGCGCCATACGTATTAAAAGCCGATGGATTAGCTGCCGGAAAAGGGGTTTTGATCTTGTCTGATTTAGGAGAAGCAAAAACAGAATTACGCAATATGTTGGTGGGAGCCAAATTTGGAGCCGCCAGTTCAAAAGTGGTCATCGAAGAGTTTTTAGACGGCATCGAATTGAGTTGTTTTGTCTTAACCGACGGAAAATCCTATAAAATATTACCTACAGCTAAAGATTACAAACGCATAGGTGAAGGCGATACTGGATTAAATACAGGAGGCATGGGCGCCGTTTCTCCTGTTCCTTTTGCCGATGCGGTTTTAATGGAAAAAATCGAAAATCGCATTGTAAAGCCAACGATAGCCGGTTTACAAAAAGACGGCATCGAATATAAAGGTTTTGTTTTTATCGGATTGATTAATGTAAAAGGCGAACCCATGGTTATCGAATATAACGTTCGTATGGGTGATCCCGAAACCGAAGTGGTAATGCCGAGATTGAAATCTGATTTAGTGCAAATTTTTGAAGCAATTGGAAATCAAGAGTTGGATAAAATTACTTTAGAAATAGACGAAAGAGCTGCGACCACCATAATGGTTGTTTCTGGTGGTTATCCGGAAGATTATGAAAAAGGAAAAGAAATTTTTGGATTAGAAAACATTACTGAATCCATAACTTTTCATGCTGGGACAATGCTTGAAAACGGTAAAGTAGTGAGTAATGGAGGACGCGTAATTGCAGTAACTTCATACGGCGCTAATTTTCAAGAAGCCATAAAAAAATCTTACCAAAGTATAGCAAAACTACAATTTGATAAGATGTATTATAGAAAAGATATAGGTAACGATTTAGAATAGTTACCTATAATCTTATTTATTTTAAAAATGAATGCGCTGTAGTGTCTTGTGCGTCTTCGTTGTTTGCTTTAAAAATGTTCAATTGCTTAATCCAATAGGTCATAGCAACACAACAAATAACAATAAACATCCAGTTGATAATGTTTGCTGTCCACCAATTAGACAATTCTAATTCTCTAAACAGATCCATAGGAACAAATAAAAAGTCAACAAAAAGACTAGCAATTCCTTCAAAAAATGATTTCATTTTGATAAAGTATTATATTTACACCACAAAAATATAAAATATTCGCATGATAGCAAGTGTTTTTGGTAAAACTAGACCATTTAATTATTTAACCATAGGGATTTTGTTGTTTGTGTTCTTCATCACAAAGAACATTATTGCATCGGAATCAAATGTTTCTGTGGGTTATTACCTACAAGAAGTGTTGCTTTTTGTGGTTGTTTTTGCGTCAAGTTTTTTGATAAATTTCATCGCGTTAAAAAATGAATTGACAAAAAGTAACAATTATGCCTTGTTGTTGTATTTTGTTTTTTTGCTTTTTTTCTCGTCGTATTTCCAAAATAAAAACATTATTATTTCCAATTTCTTTTTGCTTTTAGCTTTACGCCGGCTGATTTCATTAAAATCAATGGTGTCGACAAAAGAAAAGATATTTGATGCTTCTTTTTGGATCCTTATTGCCGCTTTGTTTCACTTTTGGAGTTTATTTTATATTGTACTTGTATTTATAGCGATCATATTGCACGTATCCAGAGACTATAGAAACTGGGTGGTCCCATTTATTGCGTTATTAGCCGTTACCTTGTTGTTCTTTTTAGTCAATGGTTTTTTTGACAACAGTTTGTTCAGCTCTTTAATGGGTAAAACTTATATTAGTTTTGATTTTTATTATTTCGAAAACATTTATCAGCGACTGGCATTTGCCCTTTTTACTTCATTGAGTTTATTTGCCTTTGTGATGCATATTTTTGACATTCAAAACAAAGCATTAAACATGCAGTCTTCTCACAAAACTATTTTGTTCTCTTTTCTTTTGGGCTTTGGAATTTATATCATTTCTGCCAATAAAAACAACGGTAGTTTGGCATTTTGTTTTGCCCCTCTGGCTATAATTGGCGCCAATTTTATTGAAAAAATCGAAAGCAATTGGCTTAGAGAAATCATGGTCTACGCCTTGGTAGGCTGTGCGGTTTTTTTCTATGTAATGCAGTTATAACTTACTACCATACGCTAAATCCCCAGCATCGCCTAAACCGGGAATAATGTAGTTTTTATCATTTAATTTTTCATCCAATGCTGCCACCCATAAATGACAGTTGGCAGGGAGGTTTTTTTCCAAATATTCGATACCTTCAGGGGCAGCAATAGTCACCGCAATATGAATTTCTTTGGGTTGGTGTTCCAAATGTAGTTTTTGTAAAACAGCTACAATGGATTGTCCAGTGGCCAACATGGGGTCTATTAAAATTAGATTTTTCCCATCAAACGAAGGCGCTGCTTGATATTCTACCAAAATTTCAAAGGCGTCATCGTGATTATAATGATGACGGTAAGCCGATACAAATCCGTTTTCTGCCGCATCAAAAAAATTCATAAACCCTTGATGTAAAGCCAATCCAGCCCGCAAAATCGAACACAATACAACCGGTTCAGACACCGCAGTAGTTTGTTTGACTCCAAGTGGAGTTTGAACGGCAATGGATTTATAATCGAGGGTTTTACTCAATTCATACGCCATAATTTCGCCAATACGTTCCACATTTTTCCGAAAACGCATACGGTCTTTTTGGATGTTCACATCACGAATTTCTGCCAAAAAATGATTGAGAATGCTGTTTTCTTCCGAAAGGTAATGGATGCGCATGGGAATTATTTTTTATTTTCAGGATAAAAGTACAAAAAATCGCTATTTTTGTACCCAATTAAAGCGCTTAAATATGTTTGCCGAATTTGCATTTCCCATTTTTGAACAAAGTATCAAAACTTATCACATTGTTGACGATGTGTATCAACCCGTTGTAAATCCTTTCGATAAAGGAACGATAGAATATTTATTGTTTGCAAAAAACTGGGTAGATACCGTACAATGGCATTACGAAGACATCGTGCGTGATCCAAATATTGATCCCGTTGCCGCTTTAGATTTAAAAAGAAAAATTGATGCTTCGAACCAAGTTCGAACCGATATGGTGGAATACATCGACAGTTATTTCTTAGATAAATACAAGAATGTATCGGTAAAACCAAACGCAAAAATCAATACCGAAAGTCCGGCTTGGGCCATTGACCGATTGTCGATTTTGGCCTTGAAAATTTACCACATGAACGAAGAGGCAACACGTGCCGAAGCTACTGCGGAACACCGTGCCAAATGTCAAGAAAAATTAAATGTATTGTTGGATCAAAAGAACGATATGTTTGTATCTATCAGTCAGTTGATCGAAGATATTGAAGCGGGTGATAAGTACATGAAAGTGTACAAACAAATGAAAATGTACAACGATGAGGAGTTAAATCCGGTGTTGTATCAAAATAAAAAATAGTAAGCTATTGCGGTCTAAACCAAAACATATATTGGTAATAAGGCTCTCAGCCATGGGTGATGTCGCAATGACTGTTCCTGTGTTGAGAGCCTTAGTTTTGCAATATCCGGAAGTAAAAATAACGGTGGTCTCACGACCTTTTTTTCAGGCCTTTTTTGCCGATATTCCGAATGTGAATTTCTTTGGGGTAGATTTGAACCAACGCCACAAAGGTTTTGTTGGTTTATTGCGTTTATTTTTTGATTTACGTAAATTGGAAGTAGATTTGGTTGCCGATTTGCACAACGTGCTTCGTTCTAAAGTTGTTCGAATGCTATTCGCGTTAAGCGGAAAAAAAATCGCCGCAACCGACAAAGGAAGAGGCGAAAAGAAAGCCTTAACTAGTTTAACCAAAAAAGTTTTTGCACCAGTGAAATCCATGGTGGAAAGACATGTGGATACGTTCCAACAACTTGGCTTTTCAATTGATGTAACGCATCCAAAATTTCCTGAAAAAGCTATTTTATCGGAAGAGGCACTAAAACAACTGGGCGTAATTTCCGATATCTCGAAAAGCAATGCCATTGGAATTGCTCCTTTTGCGCAATACGAAAGCAAAGTATACCCTCAGGATCTCATGCAACAAGTTATCAATGCATTGGCTGAAAATAAAAACAATCACCTTTTTTTATTTGGCGGAGGTGCCACAGAAATTCAGAAACTAATGGCATTACAAAACAAGCATGACAATGTGTTTGTTGTTGCGGGTAAAGTATCCTTTGAAGCCGAATTACAATTAATTTCCAATTTGGATGTGATGCTTTCCATGGATTCTGGAAACGCACATATTGCTGCGATGCTGGGCGTGAAAGTAATTACACTTTGGGGCGCTACGCATCCTTATGCCGGCTTTAAACCCTTCAATCAACCCGATGATTTTTGTTTGACTTCAGACAGAGCACAATTTCCATTACTACCCACATCTATTTATGGAAACAAAAAAGTGGAAGGTTATGATGAGGTAATGCGAACGATTTTGCCTTCTCAGGTTATCGCAAAAATAAATTCCAATCTTACCTAGATAAAATTGGAATTTCTTTATTTCAAATTTTATGGATTAAACCGCATCAAAATCGATTTTAATTGTTGCTGTGGTTGGATAGGCTTGACATGCTAATGTTAATCCTTCAGCTACCTCTGCATCCGTCAAGATTTGGTTTTTCTTCATCTCGGCTGCCCCTTCGGTAATTTTACAAATGCAACTGCTGCAAATGCCTCCTTGACACGAATACGGAACGTCTAAGCCTTGTTTTAAAGCCGCTTCTAATACCGTTTGTTGCTGACTCATTTCGAAACGGGTTTCTTCATCGTCTACCAATATGGAAATGGAAGTATGGCCACTTGCGCCAACATCCGCTTTGCTTCCGCTGGATGAGGTGGAGAACAATTCGAATTTGATGTCGGAATCAGACACATTGTTTTCTTTCAAAGCAGCGGTAACGATTTGGATCATCTCTTCGGGACCACACAAAAAGTATTTTGAAAATTCCATTTCCGCATGTTTGGATTTCAAAACATAGTTCACGGTGGTGTGATCGATTCTGCCCAGCAACGCATTATCTGCAGTAGATTGACTGTACACGTACTGCACGAACAAACGCCCTACATATTGCAATTGCAAATCGTGTAATTGGTTGTGAAAAATGGTGTCTTTCTCTGATTTGTTCCCGTATACCAATACAAACGTACTGTTTGGCTCTTCTTCTAAAACTGATTTTATAATCGAAAACACAGGTGTGATACCACTACCTGCCACAAACGCTGCGTAGTTTTTTTGGCGATCCGCTTTGGGTTCAAACGTAAATTTCCCTTCGGGAGTGCCCACTTCGATGACGTTGCCCACGCTTAATTTTTCATTGGCAAACTTGGAGAAAAAACCATTTTTAACCGATTTCACAGCGATGCGCAATTCACCACTTTGGGGCGCTGCACAAATAGAATAGGCTCTTCTAATTTCTTGTCCGTCCAAAGTAACTTTTAAGTTTACATACTGTCCGGCAACAAAGGAGTAATTGGACTGTAATTCTTCGGGAACATTAAAAAGTATTGAAACAGCATCTGCAGTTTCACGAATAATTTCTTTTATAGCAAGTTTATAAAATGATGACATTTGAGTTTATTTTTTACAAAAATACTATTTATCAAGAAAATAGAAGATAGAAATTAGAAAATAGATTTTCGGATTTTCGGATTTTTGAATTTGTTCTTGAACTTGAAAAAATACGTAAGAATGTTATGCATAAGAAAATTATGTATATATTTGTTTTTTGAAATTTAAAGTAAAATGAAAAATTCACAATTATACAAAGGCAGTTTAAACACCATCATCATGAAGCTTTTAGAAGAAAAAGGCAGAATGTATGGCTATGAAATTACGCAAAAAGTAAAGGAAATTACTAAAGGCGAATTGAACATTACCGAAGGCGCGTTATATCCTGCGTTACATAAATTAGAAGCGGAAGGTTTGCTCGATGTTGAGGTAGAAAAAGTAGACAATCGTTTAAGAAAATACTACAAACTCACCGAAAAAGGCACCACAGAAACCGTAAACCGTTTGTCTGAATTGGAAGAATTTATCAAGAATATGCAAACCATTGTAAACCCTAAATTGAGTTATTAAGATGAAGTTGACTGTAGAGCAAATAGATAAAATAGATATTATTCTAGACAAATTAGGATTAGATTTTCTCGATATTAAATTAGAGGTAAAAGATCATATCGCTTGTCAAGTTGAAGAGAATATGAGATCTGGAGAAGTAACTTTTGATGCCTCTTTAATAGAGGTATTAAAATGTTGGGAATCAAAACTTGTTTTACGTGAATCATGGCTGATAAGCAAAAAGAAATCATTTCCTAAAATTGTGATCCAAAGATTATTCAAGAGATTTTTAATCTATAACGTAACATTGGTGCTCTTTATGATTTTATCCTATTATTTCTTTCAAAATTTTAGACAGAGTATCAATGATTCAGTGTTCTTTCTAAAATATTCTAAAATCCTATACAGCTCCTTTTTTGGTGTTTTTTTAATTTTTTGGTTAATAATGTATTTCCAAAAAACAAAAACAAGTTATTTCTATCAATTCAAACAAAACTTTTATCTTGTATTACTTTTTCAATTTTATATAGTTTTTCTAGGCTCTTTTGTGATGAACTATATGGGTTTATCTCTTGTGCTAATTCTAACCCCATTTTTGTTCTACACTTTTTACAAACACCAACAATTTATTAATAAATATAAATTGGTATGAAACTAACCTACACACAACTAGATTTTATTGACCGCTTTTTAGAGCAACATCAACTCGATTTTCTAGATTTCAAGCTAGAAGTAAAAGACCATTTGGCTACTGCTACAGAAGAATTTATGAAGTACAAAGAAATTTCTTTTGAAGAAGCGTTTCCATTAGCTGCCAAGGCTTGGGAATCAGAATTACTAGTAAAAAAATATTGGTTAATTAGTAACGAACGCTTGTTTCCAAGTTTTGTAATTCAGAGAATTAAAAACAAAGTAGCTTTTCATTATGGAGTGGTTATATTATTGGCTTTATTTGGCATTTACTTTTTTTCCTCTTTACCAATCGAAAAGAAGTCGTTTTTCAACTATGGTGTTGGATTTTGCGGTATTGTTTATTTTCTTTTAAGACGAATCATGAATATAAAAAAAACAAAAACAAGCTATCGTTTTCATTTTGACTATTTTCATTTACCTGTTTTATTGGGGTTTGCGTATTTCTTTGTTTTGAAAAGTTCGTTTACTTATGTAAATTTTATAGGTTTTTTAGTAATCGCTAATTTTCCCTTCACGATATATTATTTCGTGAAACACCAACAATTTGTAAAAAAATATCAGTTAAAATGAAACTCACCCCCGAACAAATAGATCGCCTCTATCATTTTACGCGTCAACATTACGTGGAATGGTATGATTTACAAACCGAGTTAGTAGATCATCTAGCCAATGCAATTGAAGCACAATGGCAAGAAAATCCAAAAATTTCGTTTGAAGATGCCTTGCAAATTGAGTTTAAAAAGTTTGGGGTGTTTGGGTTTATGAATGTAGTAGAAAAGCGTCAAGCGGCTTTAAATAAAAAATACAACGGCATCATTTGGAAGCATTTCAAAGCCTTTTTTACCGTTCCAAAAATTATTTTAACAGTTACTTTAGTTGGGTTAACCTACTTAGTTTTAACAAACACTACATACAAAGCAACCATTGTTCTCGCTGCTTTTGGAATTATTGTTTTTAGCTTCTATTCCTTTATCATTTATTTTACACATAAAAACAAAAAAGCAACTTTAGGAAACGCTAAAAAGTGGCTGTTAAAAGAAATTATTTTGGGGCGTTCTTCTATATGTGGAATAATTTACTTTCCTATTCACATTATACTCCGTTCCGATAAGCTAATGGAACACTCTATGGGGATTTTTGGCATTAGTTTTTTGTTGGTTTCAATGGCATTAATTGAGTACATCATGGTCATAGAAATCCCAAAAAAAGCAGAAGCATATCTCCATGAAACCTATCCTGAATATGCTTTAGAAAACGCGAATTAAATAAAAAGCCTACTCAAAAAGTAGGCTTTCGTTTTTTTATTCTGTGAACAACGCTTTTAATTCGGTTGCCTCGTGGGGTTTCATTTTTCCTGCCAAGACTAAACTTAGTTGTTTTCTGCGTAATGCGGCAGCAAATCGTTCTTTTTCCAATTCGGTTTCAGGAACAATAGGCGGCACAGGAATGGGTCTTCCAGTTTCATCTACTGCCACAAAGGTGTATATGGCTTCGTTGGCCTTGTTTTTAATTCCCGATTCGCGGTCTTCAATCCACACATCAATAAAGATTTCCATGGAGGTGTTGAACGTTCTTGAAACTTTCGATTCTACCGTTACCACACTTCCCAGCGGAATGGCTCTGTTAAATGCCACATGGTTTACCGAAGCGGTTACACAAATTCTGCGGGAATGTCTGCGGGCCGTAATACTAGCGGCACGATCCATACGCGCTAATAATTCGCCTCCAAACAAGTTGTTCAAAGGATTGGTTTCTCCGGGCAACACTAAGTCGGTCAAAGTGGTTACCGATTCTGATGGAAATTTTGGCTGCATTGTTTTTTTTTGCAAAGATACTACGGAAATCGAGATTAAAAAGCATAAAAAAATCCCAAAATTGGGATTTTTAATGGGGTTTAAAAAGTTGCAATTGCTTAGTCAATCAACAACCAAGCTTCTGCATTATGTGATTTTTGTATGGCTTTGCGTTCGGCTTGCGCTTCTTTTAGTGTTTTAAAACTAGCAAAAACGACAGGATACAAATCATGCTTGTTAAGAGGTAACATTTTAGCTTTTTCAAAACCAGAAGCCACTAATTCTGCAATTGCTTTATTGGCGTTTTCTTCACTTCTGTAGGCGCCAGCCACTAAATGATACGGTAGTTTTTCTTCTGGCAATGCAAGTGCTACAGTTGGCATTGGATTGGAAAGCACAAAGGTAGCTTCTTGAATTTGCTGTTGTACTTTTTCTTGCACTTTTTTCTCAACGATCAGGGTTTGTTCCATGATTTGTTGGTCATAATGTACTTTATATCCAAAAGTTCCAGCTCCTAACATTAAGGTAATTACAGCGGCATATTTTAAATACGAATAATTTCTTTTTCGTTGAGGTGTAAAAACAATAGGCGCTCTTTCTTCTAAAGCCTCCACTTGCTTTAACAATACTTCTCTTGTGATTTCAGGAGAAACAAAAGAGGATAATCCAAAAGCATCGGTTAAATAATTAACGGTATTAGAGGGTTCAAACACCCAATTCATTTCATTATTTACGGAAATTTCACCAATGTTTTTTACTACAACACGGTTGCGATTTTGCAACAAATATGACCATTCGTTAACCACTTCGTTAATTTTGATAACGGCTAATTCATAAGACATTTTTTCTTGCAATGCCACATGATTGGCTAACAAACCATCGTTATTTTTTACATTCGCATTGAATGAAACCACCTTTTTAGGCGGAAAAAACGAACTGGCGCTTCCCGTAACATGCGCTGGGATGATTTCGGTTAAAAACGCACCAAAACCCGGAACGGTAACGCACTGATAACGATATAATAAATCGGATATGTGTTTTTCTATCTGCATAACAACAAAGTTATATAATCAAGATGAATTTCAAAATTTTATCAACAAAAATTATTAACAATTTCAGTTTTGTTCTAAACAATTGATATCAAATTAGTTACTTTTTTGATTCCCATTTGTCTTTTGTTTTGCAAGGCAACTTAAAACTAGTATTTTTGTGGTTCAATTATACGCCAAATCAAATTTTACACGCCATGAAAACGTCAGAATTATTTTATACCCTTGCCCTGTTACAAGTAGAAGGAGTGGGCGATGTGCTCGCCAAAAAACTCATTCATCACTGCGGTAATGCCGAGGAAGTGTTTGCTGCTAAAAAATCCCAACTCCAAAAAATTGAAAGCATTGGCGCAACCCTGGTCAAAAACCTACACAACAAAGCGGTTTTTGCAAAAGCCGATGCTGAACTCCAATTTCTATCAAAAGAGCAAATTTCCCCGTTGTATTTTCAAGACGATAAGTATCCTTTTCGTTTAAAACATTGTTATGATAGCCCTGTGCTCTTGTTCCAATCGGGCACGGTTGATTTACAAAACCGAAAAATAATCAGCATCGTTGGAACACGCCAAATGACCACTTATGGCGCTGAAGTTACGAAGAAACTCATTGAAGACTTGGCGCCATTAGAACCCATAATTGTGAGTGGTTTTGCCTATGGAGTAGATATTTATGCCCATCAAATGGCTATGGATTGTGGTATGCAAACGATCGGTGTATTGGCACACGGGTTGAATCAAATGTATCCCAAGGCGCATAAAAAGTATACCGTAAAAATGGAACAAAACGGCGGTTTCATTACCGAATTTTGGAGCAGCAGCCAACCCGATAAAGAAAATTTTATCAAACGCAATCGCATAGTGGCCGGTATGAGCGAAGCTACCATAGTTATTGAAAGTGCCGAAAAAGGAGGGTCTTTAGTTACAGCAAATTTGGCCAATGATTACAATCGAGATGTGTTTGCCGTTCCCGGAAGAACCACCGATAAATACAGCCAAGGATGCAATCAGTTGATCAAAACGCAGCGCGCCAATTTGCTTACTTCGGCAGTAGATTTAATATATCTATTGAATTGGGAGCTTCCGACAGCCTCAAAAAGCGAACAAAAGGCCATACAGAAACAACTTTTTGTTACGCTATCGGCCGAAGAGCAAACCATTTATGATGCTCTTCAAAAATCAGGGAAAGAAGCAATAGATGTCCTTGCATTAACGTGCAATTTGCCTATTTATCGGCTGTCATCTCTTCTGTTGAATATGGAATTAAAAGGAGTAATACGACCGTTACCCGGCAAAATGTTTGAGGCGGTTTGATAAGCAATAAGAAAAGGGTGTAGTTTCTCCTAAATTAGGATGACAAATTATTCGTAACCCAACTTTTCTCGCACTCTTTGCAATACACCATTTGCAACACTACTTGCTTTGGCAGCACCCTCTTGTAGTAAAGCATCTAGTTCATCTAGATTGTTGATGTAGTAATTGTATTTTTCTCTTTCTGAGGCAAATTTTTCAACGATCAAATCAAAAAGTGCTTGTTTGGCATGGCCATAACCAAAATTTCCAGCTTCATATTTGCCACGCAATTCAGCCACTTGATCTGTAGTAGCCAATAATTTGTACAACGCAAACACATTACAAGTGTCCGGATTTTTCGGCTCTTCAAGCGGCGTACTATCAGTTTCAATTGCCTTTATTTGTTTCAATAAGGCTTTATCGTCTAGAAAAATATTGATGATATTGTTTCGAGATTTGCTCATTTTTTGCCCGTCTGTTCCCGGAATTAACATGGTGTCTTCGCTTGTTTTTCCTTCCGGCAATACAAACGTTTCACCCATTAGATGGTTGAATCTAGAAGCCACATCTCTAGTAATTTCTAAATGTTGCATTTGATCTTTTCCAACAGGGACAATTTCGGCATCGTACAATAAAATATCAGCAGCCATGAGCATCGGATAGGTAAACAAACCGGCATTCACATCTTCTAAACGGTCGGCTTTATCTTTAAAGGAATGGGCCAAAGTTAACCGTTGAAACGGAAAAAAACAGCTCAAATACCATGACAACTCTGCCGTTTGTGGCACATCAGATTGTCTGTAAAACACGGCTTTTTTCGTATCCAATCCGCAAGCTAACCATGCAGCAGCTGTGCTGTAGGTGTTATGTTTGAGTTCGGCACCGTTTTTAATTTGGGTAATAGAATGCAAATCGGCAATAAATAAAAACGAAGCATTCGCGGGATTATTAGCCATTTGTATTGCAGGCAAAATCGCGCCCAATAAATTACCTAAGTGAGGCGTGCCGGTACTTTGAATTCCTGTTAATATTTTTGCCATTGTTTATTTGTATTGCAAAGTTATTCGCCAAGCGTATTAATTTCGAAAATGAATTGCAAATGTAAAGTAAAAACCCAAAAGTAAAAAGAGTTCAGTTTTATTAAAATGATTACTTTTGGATTGCTATAATTGTCAAACGAATCAAAATGATCAAATACCCACTTTATTTATTGTATCGCATTTGGTATTATGTGTTGGTATTTGTTCCAATTGTTGTCTTTTTCCCAGTAATTCTTGCCACAATACTAAGCGAAAAAACCTATCCTTTGTTTTTTAAAATTGCTCGTATTTGGGCAAAAATTATATTATTCGGAATGGGATTTAACTATAAAATTTCGGGTTCAGATGTTTTTGAGGAAGGGAAAAGTTATGTATTGGTCGCCAATCATACCTCCATGACCGATATTATGCTGATGCTGGTTTTGGTAAAAAACCATCCGTTTGTTTTTGTGGGTAAAAAAGAGTTGGCCCAAATTCCAATTTTTGGTTTTATATACAAACGGGTATGTATTTTAGTCGATCGAAGCAGTAGTAAAAGTCGCTTTCAAGTTTTTGAACGGGCGCAAAAAAGAATCCAGCAAGGCCTGAGTATTTGTATATTTCCCGAAGGCGGCGTGCCTGAAGAACACATTGTCTTGGACGAATTTAAAGACGGAGCTTTTCGCATTGCGATTGAACACCAATTGCCGATTGTACCGATGGTATTTTACGATAATAAGAAACGATTTTCCTATACTTTTTTTAGTGGAAGTCCTGGGAAAATGCGGGCAAAAATTTTACCCATTATTCTTACCCAAGGAAAAACCCTTGGGGATAAAAACGACTTGAAACAACAAGCTAGAAATTTGATTTTATCTGCATTAGAAACTGACGTATAAAAAAAATCACGCTTAAAGCGTGATTTTTTATTTATGCATTGTTTTCTTTAATGGTTTCCTTAATTTTCATTTCCAGTTCGTCCATTAATTCCGGATTATCTTTGATCATCACTTTTACAGCATCTCTACCTTGTCCTAATTTGGTTTCCCCATAACTGAACCATGACCCACTTTTTTTGATGATTTCAAATTCAACAGCTAAGTCAAGTACCTCACCTACTTTAGAAATTCCTTCGCCATACATGATGTCAAATTCTGCCGTTCTAAAAGGTGGTGCCACTTTATTTTTAACAATTTTAACTTTAGTTCTATTTCCTAATACGTTGTCTCCGTCTTTAATTTGAGTCGATTTTCTAATATCAATTCGCACCGACGCATAAAATTTCAACGCATTTCCACCTGTTGTAGTTTCTGGGCTTCCAAACATTACCCCAATTTTATCACGCAACTGGTTGATGAAAAATACCGTACAATTGGTTTTGTGAATGGTTCCGGTTAATTTTCTCAAGGCTTGAGACATCAAACGAGCATGTAATCCCATTTTGCTATCTCCCATGTCGCCTTCGATTTCGCTTTTGGGTGTCAAGGCCGCAACCGAGTCAATGACTACAATGTCAACAGCACCCGATCGAATTAAACTTTCTGCAATTTCAAGCGCTTGCTCTCCATTATCAGGTTGTGAAATGATTAAGTTATCAATATCAACACCTAATTTTTCGGCGTAAAAACGATCGAAAGCATGTTCAGCATCAATAAATGCTGCAATTCCACCTGCTTTTTGAGCTTCAGCAATGGCGTGTAAGGTTAACGTAGTTTTACCGGATGACTCTGGGCCATAAATTTCAATAACTCTACCTCTTGGGTATCCGTTTACTCCTAAAGCTAAGTCTACTCCTAATGAACCTGAAGGAATAGAATCTACTTCTTCAACGGCGCTATCGCCTAATTTCATTACGGTACCTTTTCCGTAGGTTTTGTCCAGTTTGTCTAACGTTAATTGTAAGGCTTTTAATTTGGCTTCTTTATCTGCACTCATAATAGATTATTTTTCGTAAAAATACAGCTTTTTTTATTTGTTCCAAAAATTGTTAATATGTTTTTGTTTTATGTAAAGGCACCATTTTTTATTCAAAATTTCTATATTTGTAGTCGAATTCTTCCATTTAGAATTTGCAATTATTACAATCTATTTCTCACTTAAACGTTTATAGCATGCAACTGTATAACACCTTAAGCGCAGAAGAAAGAGCCGAGCTTATTGATCAAGCGGGTAAACAACGCCTCACGTTGTCTTTCTATGCGTATGCCAAAATTGAAGATCCAAAAAAATTTAGAGACGATTTATTTATCGTTTGGAATGCACTAGATGCCTTGGGGCGCACCTATGTTGCCAAAGAAGGAATCAACGCACAAATGTCGGTTCCTGCCGAAAACTTTGAAGCCTTTCGTGAAACCTTAGAAGTTTATCCTTTTATGCGCGGCATTCGTTTGAATGTGGCTGTAGAGCACGACGATCATTCGTTTTTAAAACTGACCGTGAAAGTCCGCGATAAAATTGTCGCCGATGGTTTGAACGACGATACCTTTGATGTGACCAATATTGGGGTGCATTTGAAAGCTAAGGAATTCAATCAAATTCTAGAAGATCCCAACACGATCGTAGTAGATTTTAGAAACCATTATGAAAGTGAAATTGGCCATTTTAAAGGCGCCATTACGCCCGATGTAGAGACTTTTAGAGAAAGTTTACCAATCATCAATGAGCAATTACAAAACTATAAAGAAGATAAAAATTTGGTGATGTATTGTACGGGTGGCATTCGTTGCGAAAAAGCATCGGCCTATTTCAAGCACCAAGGATTTAAGAATGTGTTCCAGTTAGAAGGCGGAATCATCAATTATGCCAAACAAATCAAAGAAGAAAACCTAGAAAGTAAATTCATTGGAAAGAACTTTGTGTTTGACCATCGCTTGGGCGAACGCATTACAAACGATATCGTTTCGCAATGCCACCAGTGTGGAAAACCGTGTGACAATCATACCAATTGTTTAAACGATGGTTGCCATTTGTTGTTCATACAATGCGACGAATGTAAAGCCGCTATGGAAAATTGTTGCTCTAGCGAATGTTTGGAAATCACTCATTTGCCACTAGCAGAACAAGTAAAACTTCGCAGAGGAAAACAAGTCGGAAACAAAGTGTTTCGAAAAGGAAAGTCAGAGAAACTAAAGTTCAAACATTCGGGGGAGCTTTCGGATATACCTTTGGCTTCAGCCCCAAAAACAACCGATATCCGTCAAAAAATTAAAATTAAGAAAACCCTTGTTGGAAAAGCAGAACATTTTTATGTCAAAGCACAAGTAGGTCTTTTTATCATTGAAAATAATGAATTAAAACTAGGAGAAAAAATCTTAATTTCTGGTCCAACAACCGGAAATCAAGAATTAGTTTTAGATAAAATGCTGGTCAATGGAATCGAAAATACGAGCGCAAAAATTGGCGACAAAATAACGTTTGAAGTCCCATTTAGAGTTCGATTATCTGACAAACTTTATAAAATAGGATCTTAAAATTAGTTCTAAAAACAATTTTAAATACTATAAGATTACCTATTTCGTTTTACAACGAGATAGGTTTTTTTATTTTGGACAAACTTCCACTATCGAATTTGAAAGATTCAACAAAAATTCAATATCTTTACGCTCAAAAACGTTTTGAAACGTAGTCCGCAAAGGGCAATCACTATATATCTGAATTATGGCATGTACAAACTGTTCAACCACTAATGGTGGTGCACCAAAAGGGTGTAATAACAATGGATCTTGCGGCACCGATAGCTGCAACAAACTTTCTGTTTTCGATTGGCTTTCCAATATGACGTTACCAGGAGGACAAGCACCGTTTGATGCGGTAGAAATACGTTTTAAAAACGGTAGAAAAGAATTTTTTAGAAACACTGAAAAATTAACCTTGTCCATTGGAGATATTGTAGCTACTGAAGCTTCTCCAGGACACGACATCGGAATCATCACTTTGACAGGCGAATTGGTTAAAATTCAAATGAAAAAGAAAAATGAAAATCCGGACAAAGAATTATCAAAAATTTATCGAAAAGCTTCGCAGAAAGATATTGATATCTGGACCGAAGCTAGGAATAAAGAAGAAATTGTGCGCATGCGCGCTAGAGAAATCGCGATCAATTTAAAATTGGAAATGAAAATTTCGGATGTTGAATTTCAAGGCGATGGATCAAAAGCAACGTTTTACTACACCGCAAACGACCGCGTAGATTTTCGTCAATTGATCAAAGAATTTGCACAAGAATTCAAAATCAGAATCGAAATGAAACAAGTTGGGTTTCGACAAGAGGCTTCTCGTTTAGGTGGAATTGGATCTTGCGGAAGAGAATTGTGTTGTTCCACTTGGTTGACCGATTTTAGAAGTGTAAATACCTCGGCAGCGCGATACCAACAGCTATCCTTGAATCCGCAAAAATTAGCGGGACAATGTGGAAAATTAAAGTGTTGTTTGAACTACGAATTAGACACCTATTTGGATGCCTTAAAAGACATGCCCGATATGGAAACTAAATTGTACACCGAAAAAGGCGATGCATATTGTCAGAAAATTGATATTTTCAAAGAAATTATGTGGTTTTCGTATGCCAATGCCCCAGCGCAATGGATGGTTTTACCCGTAGCCAAAGTGAAAGAAATTATTGCTGTTAATAAGAAAAAAGAACGCGTTGCGGGCTTAGAAGACTATGTTGTGGAAACGGTTCAAGAAGTAGAGAAAAAATTCGAAAATGTGGTGGGTCAAGACAGTTTAACCCGTTTTGATCAACCGAAAAGAAAATCGAACAATCGAAATAAAAAGAAAAAACCTACAAATTTTAAAAATGCACCTAAGAAAGACTAATTGTATTGGTTTATTGCTGTTGTTGGTGTTTTTTACCGCGTGTGATAAAAAACAGTTTTTCAGCGAGTATAAAGAATTAGACGGGTCGTGGAAAAAGACGGATACCTTGCGCTTTACGTTTGAACAAAAGGATACCATCAATCCGTATCATTTGTTTTTAAATGTGAGAAACAACAATGATTATCCATTTAACAACATGTATTTGATTGTTTCCTTAAAAGAGCCCGGAAAGAAACCTACTATAAAAATAGACACCTTAGAATATCAAATGGCCGATGCCGATGGAACCCTTTTAGGAGCGGGTTTTACCGATGTCAAAGAAAGCAAATTATGGTATTTAGAGAACTACGTTTTCAGCAGAATGGGAAAATACAATGTTGAAGTAGTTCAAGCCGTTCGAGCTACTGGAGAAGTAGATGGAGTAGCAGCACTAAAAGGCATTACAGAATTAGGATTACGAATTGAAAAAACAAAATAACATGGCGACTAAGAAACCAGTTACAGACGATTACGCAGCATATACTCGAAAGTTTTGGCAACTTTTTAAGTATGGATTTTTAGGAATTATTTTATTATTCTTTTTTGCTTCGTGGGGATTTTTTGGAAAAATGCCGTCGTTTGATGATTTAGAAAATCCAGATTCTAATGTGGCCACCGAAATTATTTCTGCTGACGGAGTGGTTATTGGAAAATTTTATAAAGAGAACAGAACACCTGTAAAATACCATGAATTACCGCAACATCTTGTAAAAGCTTTAGTAGCAACCGAAGACGAACGTTTTTATGAACATTCTGGAATCGACGCAAAAGGAACCTTACGCGCTGTGGTAAAATTAGGAAGAGACGGCGGAGCCAGTACGCTAACCCAACAGTTGGCCAAAAATTTATTTCACGGCGAAGGATCAAATTTTAAATTATTTAGGGTTATTCAAAAAGTAAAAGAATGGATCATTGCGATTCGTCTTGAAAGACAATATACCAAACAAGAAATCATCGCTTTGTATTTAAATCAAGTTGATTTTGTTAATGGCGCGGTAGGAATTCGTTCGGCCGCAAAAATTTACATGAACAAAGAGCCAAAAGATTTGACCATTGAAGAAGGCGCTTTATTTGTGGGGATGTTAAAAAATCCATCGCTGTATAATCCCAACCGAAAAAAAAGAGCCCAATTGGTATTGGACAGAAGAAATACCGTGCTAGAGCAAATGGTAAAAAACGGGGTTATTACTGAAGGCAAACAAGAACAGCTAAAAAAATTACCAATAAAATTAGACTTTAGACCCGAAAGCCATTCCGAAGGTAGTGCTACTTATTTTAGAGAATACCTTAGAGATTATATGCGAAAATGGGTAAAAGACCATTTAAAACCCGACGGAACCGAGTATGATTTGTACCGAGACGGGTTGAAAATTTATACGACTATTGATTCCAAAATGCAGCAATATGCCGAAGAAGCGGTACAAGAACATTTAAAAAATCTTCAAAAGGAATTTTTTAAAGGCATGAAAGATAAAGACAATGCTCCTTTTGTAGATATTACACCCGAGCAAACCAATCAAATCATGATGCAGGCGATGAAAAATTCAGAGCGATGGCGAAAAATGGATTTGAATGGAAAAACGGCAGATGAAATTATCAAATCGTTTTCGGTTCCCGCTAAAATGAAAATCTTTACTTATGATGGCGAAAAAGACACCATTATGAAACCAAAAGATTCCATCATATACTACAAACATATGCTTCAAACCGGAATGATGGCCATGGAACCTAGAAACGGGCACATCAAAGCGTGGGTAGGTGGTGTAAATTACAAGTATTTTCAATACGATCACGTAGGACAAGGTGCCCGACAAGTAGGCTCTACCTTTAAACCCTTCGTATATGCTACTGCCATTGAACAATTGGGAATGTCACCCTGTGATTCTATTATTGATAGTTATTTCACCATGCCCAAAGGCAAATGGGGAATCGATGCCGACTGGTCGCCTAAAAATTCTGATGGCAATTACAGAGGGACCATTACATTACAAAAAGCATTAGCCAATTCCATCAATACGGTTTCAGCAAAATTAATTGACCGAGTGGGCCCGCAAGCTGTAGTGGATATGGCAAAAGAACTAGGCGTTACTTCAAAAATACCTGTTCAGCCTTCAATTGCATTGGGAGCTGTGGATATTACAGTAGAAGAAATGGTAGGAGCGATGAGCACATTTGCCAATCAAGGAGTATATGTAAAACCTACATTTATTATTAAAATTGAAGATAAAAACGGTGTCGTAATCGATCAACCTATACCCTATCAAAAAGATGTTGTCAACAAAGATGTGGCCTATGCCGTAGTCAAGTTAATGGAAGGGGTTAAAGAATCAGGAACCGGAGCCCGATTAAAATATGGCGGCGGCGGATTCATTCAATATGAATATAGTTTTGCCAATCCAGTTGCTGGAAAAACAGGAACCTCTCAAAACAATTCTGATGGATGGTTTATCGGAATGGTCCCCAATTTAGCTACAGGTATTTGGGTGGGCAACGAAGACCGAGCAGCACATTTTAGATCTACTCATATGGGACAAGGCGCTACAACCGCATTGCCAATTTGGGGAATTTTCATGAAGAAATGTTATGATGATAGCGATTTAGACGTGTCAAGAGAACCTTTTGAAAAACCAGAAAACTTATCCATTAAAGTTGATTGTTGGACGCCTAAAAAAGTAGTCGATTCCACGGAAGTTCCTACAGATGAACCCAGCATGGATGAATTTGACGGATTATAAATAACAAAATATGATTTCAAGAAAAGTAAATAATGTACAAGTCGCATTAGAAGGCATTCAAGACGGTATGACCATCATGTTAGGTGGTTTTGGATTGTGTGGAATTCCCGAAAACAGCATAGCAGAATTAGTAGCCAAAAACGTTACAAATTTAACCTGTATTTCCAACAATGCCGGTGTTGATGATTTCGGATTGGGATTGTTGTTACAAAAGCGTCAAATCAAAAAAATGATTTCTTCTTATGTAGGAGAAAATGCTGAATTTGAACGTCAAATGCTTTCTGGTGAATTAGATGTAGAGC
>JACCDK010452190.1_pt1 | contig 44045 bp, 38 predicted proteins | sample 7445871 | NCBI WGS metagenome assembly JACCDK01 (sample SAMN15323436, study PRJNA562643) | freshwater metagenome | isolation source: river surface water | place: USA:Blue River Watershed | collected 2017-08-15 | reverse complement strand
TGTATCTGACCCTGTGTTTGCGGCAAGCTCATTCCTGAACCACCATTAACGGCGCCGTAGCTCATAGACGGACCGGAACTGCCCGAAGATGATTGAGTGGGCACTGAACTCTGGACGGGTGTCTGAACAGGTGTCGGAGTTGGAGTTGGAGTTGGCGCCGGTGTAGGATTTGGTGCAACAGTCGGGGTTGGTGTCGGTGTCGGGGTAGGAGTAGGAACAGGTGCAGGTGTTGGCGCAGGCGTCTGTACTTGTGCCACTGAACTCGTTCGTATCACCACAAAGGCACCCGTCTTTGCCGATGTATGCGGCCTCGCGTACGAGTGGTATGCCCCGGTAAAATCACCCCTGTAAGGATCAATAACCGACGTATTCATCGGCAATGAAAATGTACCTCCATTAAACGTGCCCGCGAGCACAGGACCACTATAGTAACGCTGAGCATCACGCACTTCATACGTGTCACCCACACTAAGATACGGACTCATGTCTAACGCAACATTTGCTTGTTCAGCAGGATTGAGCACGCCAATATGGAATCGATTCGTGTCGTATTTATGCGCATACACCTTAACCAGTGGCGATGAAGGTGTTGTTGCTGTATAAGCGCCCGCAGCATCGTAACCAGCTGCAACCCAAGCCGAGAAAATACACGGTAATGAATATGACTGACAGTATGCTGTATATGTGTACGGTGTGCCGTCAGAACTTCCAAAGAGTGGTGGGGTTGAATAATACGTATTACCTGTAATTGAAGTTACCGAATTCGTTTTGTCTGCTTGTGGTCGGATCTCGACACCTCCGTAAAAAGTATTATTTTTTAGAGTGAGATTTTCCCACCAGAAAATCTGCGAAAGAGTAAGGAAGTAATTACCGTCAACCACCACGTCCTTGTTAAACTTATTTGCATAATAGAGTCGTGCTGTCCCCTGCTCCCCAAAGATTCCGCGAGACACCTTCATGCCGCTTGCTGCAGTTACTCCCCCAATCAACAATTCATTATTAAAGATAATATTCCGATCGAAATTCATATTAGTGACTGGTGCCGCAGAACCATACGCCTGAACACCGAGCTCGAGTGCGGAAAAAATAATATTATTCTCGATCGTAAACTCCGTACCTCCATTTTGCAAATACAAATTGTGCCCATGCGTTCTGTCGGGCGCATCCCAGCCGTTGTGGTACAACACATTTCCACTTATTTCGACACCATGACTCTGAGGATTCACGTAGATACCAACACCGACCACATCGTGAATAATACAGCCGATTACTTTAACTCCCGGAGAATTTAGAAGCGAAATACCGCTCCCCGCACCAATGTCTGTTGGACTTGAGCCTGTCTGCTGAGTAACCTGCTTCGAAACTCTGTTATATGAATCGGTAATCTCGAGGTCACGATAGGTTACATACCCACCGTCCTGGTGAAGGAAGTGACCTTGAATAATGATGCGCTCATTTTGGTATGGACGAATGACAATCTGATTCCCCTGTGCACCCATAAGAGATGAGGTAAAGTTTCCGGTATACACCCCATCTCGCAACCACAACGTGTGCCCTGCATTAATCACCGAAGTTTTCGAAAGTGCCGTTTGCAAATCCCACGGCTGGGAAATCGTTCCGTTACCCGAAGAGGTACCGCTTGGTGACGCATACCAATCGGTCCCGGTTGGTACCGGAGTGGGCGCCGGGGTCGGACTTGGGGTCGGCGCTGGTGTAGGTGCCGGCGTTGGGGCCGGAGTCGGAGTCGGAGTCGGAGTTGGCGTTGGTGCTGGAGTTGGTGCGGGTGCCGGCGCAGTTGTGAGCGCGTAGAGGTCAGCAATATCAGCGGCAGCGAGCGTGCGATTATAAATTCGTACTTCATCAATAACTCCTTTTGCTGGAGCATTTGTACCATCCACACTCAGACCGATTCGGAAACGCCCCAATGGGGACTGGTTGCATGATAGTGTTGGCATACTTCCGACAAGCGTGCCGTTAACATACGTGTACGTCGTTGAGCTGTCCCATGAGACAACAATATGTGTCCACTTATTCACCAAATCGTACGCATACATGCCAGCATGGAATGGGTCACGATTTGTGAAACCACTGAATATGCTACCTGTATTGGAATACAAAATTCCGTAACACAAATTTAACGAGGTACCCATTTCTTGATTGAGCAATAGTTGACTACCCGTCGCACTGCCGCTGTTATACCACAATGAGTAGGTGCCCGAACCACCATTAGTTACCATTGGTTTTGAGACAAGAATTGAATCATTCACTCCATCGAGTGCTAGGCCCAGGCCAATTTTTCCAGTAGCAGTGGTTGGTGATCCGGTCGGGCTTCCTGCCGCCAATCCTGTCGCATCGGCACCCAAGTCGCCTGCAACATCAAAAGTATAGTGGCCAACAAGACCGGTTGTAATGTCGCCTGCTGCATGTATAGGCAATGCGAAAAATAATACTGCGAGTACTAGTGACGAGACAAACGTGGATGCAATTTTCATTTTCATTTTCATTTTTCAGATTACTTGCCCGTCACTTCTGCCAATTTTCTAAGTGTGATTCCGTCAACATACCCAGTCGAAGGGATACGATATGTGCGCTGGAATCTGAGGAGTGCACTCTTTGTCGCCGGACCGAAGACGGTAGACTCCTTACCTTTTGAACCAATCCCGCTTTGCGCAACAACGATGCCTGTTGAATTTAAGAGAATCTGGAGCGTGCGCACATCTTCGCCCGAAGCGCCAAGTGCAAGACCCTTACGGATTGATGAGGTGGTTCTTCTCACCGAGGTATTTACAGGGTTAGTCACAGAACTTACAGGCGCACCAGCAGTCGATGGTGAAGCGACCGCTCTCAATGGGACCAATTTTGCTGGATCACTAACTACCATTTTGTTTACATACGCAATAGTATCAGCATTAAGCTGACCATCAGCAGTTAGACTTCGTGAACGCTGAAACTTCAAGAGTGCACTGCGTGTGGCCGGTCCAAAGTAATCTGACTCTTTTCCGGCAGAACCAGCACCATTTGAAGCAACAATAATCCCTGCATTATTGAGCACAATCTGGAGTTGGCGTACATCTATACCGTTTGATCCCACCGCAAGGCTTCGTGTGAAAACCGGTTTTCCAGCAACAACGGGCTGCACCGGTTGCTGAACTCCTGGTACAGAGTTTGAAGCTGATGGATTTGATGACACTGTCGGTGTTGATGTCTGCGTCTGAGTAGTTGTCTGCTGGGTCGGTGTCTGGGTTGGTGTTGGGGCTGGAGTCGAATTCTGCGTCGGTGCAGGATTTTGAGCAGGTGTCTGTGTAGGCGTAGGTGTCGGAGTCGGAGTCGGAGTTGGAGTTGGACTCGTCGCCAAAGTAAATGTCGCACCAATTGTTGTGTTTGCAAAAATTGCTACGGAACACGTACCAGTGCCTGAACATGCACCTGTCCAACCGGTAAAGGTTGAACCTGAGGCTGGAGTTGCGGTGAGCGAGACAGATGAACCACTCGTAACGCTTACTGTACAGCTAGAACCACAATTGATTGAGCCGCCGCTTACTGTACCTGTGCCGTCGCCTGCGCGAGTGACGGTTACAGTGTACGAAATAGGTGCTACTGGTGGCTGTGGTGTTGGGTTTGGGGCCGGCTGATTATTATTCTGACCAGAACCAGGTATTGCGGGTGTTACGCCCGTCGGAATTGCCGCAATTTGCGCCTGAGTAAGGTTGAGAAGATTTGGGAAATAGCTCGTGTTGAGTCCACCATACGAGATAAGGTCGACCCCGTTGTACGACCACTTTAGGCGAGTGGCACTTGTATTGTTGGTAATAACGTACTGAAATTCGAGCGTTGTAGGATTAATACGATAAATCTTATTGCTCATCTGCAACCACGCATAGCCATCAGGACCTCGTTCGAGATTAAAGGTCATACGTGCGAATCGCCCGTCGTTATTACCAAACGGTAAACCTGCAACACCAACAGACTTCGGAGCAATAAGCATGGTGCGGTCAGAAGGCTTAAACAAGAACACGCGTGGACCGGCAGAATCCGCGCTTGAGGTCACACCAATAACTCTATCATCTGAAACTTCTACCATAAAGGCACTTATACCAAGATTGTATGAACCCTCAATTGTTTTGGTGAGTGCATTTATGACCGTTAACTTACCGTCATTACTTGAGACGACGAGCTTGGTTCGATTGTTGCTTATCGCAAAGCTAGTGAATTTAATTCCATTTCCTGTCGCAGGTGGATTTCCACCCGTCCATGTACCAGCAAATATTTCTCCACTCGTTTTTGATGATGGGTTGTACCATGCAACACCACCGTAATCGATACACCCTGAAGTTGCACCACATGCATCGCCACCTACCCAAATTGTGCCATTAGCATCATACTCGAGTGCGTAACGATAGTTCATGTGCTCACTCGTTACAAAATTTATCGGATTTGTGTTCGCTTGAACACCAGACAGTGACTGTGTTGGGATCCAGCGCATAATGCGATTTGGGTACCCCGAAATGTACACTTCATCAGTGCCAGAAGGAGTAAGAGCGGCTGGCACTCGAAGAGCTGTGTATGCTGAAATTGGCGGTAAAATTGGCACCGGTGTGATTGATTGACGCCCGTAATCATACAGAGTTGTCACGTCACCAATAGCCAAAAAACGATTATCACCTTGTGTCGGCGCAAGTGCGCTTACTGGCAAGTTGTACCATGGTCCGTTATAACGGAGTGATGATGTTTGGAAGCCAGACGTTGGATAGTTCCATGTGCTGTGTGGGCCGTATGAAACCGTACTCACTGGGTTAGCCAAATTCGGGATCACTCCATCCCAATTCATATCGTAACCAAATGCCGACACAAACACATTGTAATTGCCATACCCCATCATCGAAATCATATTCCTTCGATTTAAATCACCCGCACCATTGTACCCTTCAAATGGAACCGTGTTCGTAAATACAGCACTGCCATTTTGCAACCAGTAATATTTAATACCGGCATTCGTATTACGGTACAAGAACGGCCGCTTCGTACCATTCTCAACCGAGATCCACATGTTCGTTCTGTTGGCAACCGTTATGCCATCACCAAAATTAAATTCTGACCATGTGCCACCATCAGCGAGCGGACGGACCATGAGGTGCATGTAATTATTGGAAGTGCTATCACCCCACGCAACATACGCATGCGTAGTGTCGACGAACACGCTCGGACTATTACCATTACTTGCGTCGTAAATAACACCCAAATCTTTCCAGCTACTAGCACCGACTGCTGGGTCATATGAGTACAGGCGAGATGGCGCATTCGAATGTATTGCAGTGAAATATATCTTATTATCTTGACCCAATGTTAATGATTGACCAGACCACCATTCAGAACCACCACTGCGAATGACTGTATTGGTCATGGTCACCGGGTCAAATTCGTTAAATGAGCCGCCATACTGATATGAACAGTATTCACCATACCAATAGAGCTTGTTGTGGACTGGGTCATAGATATTTGCTCGGCCCATTGAACACATACCGCCCTCTACTAATGCACTCGCACCAGTACCCGTATTAATGTAGTGAAGATACGCCTTCTCATTTCCATTCACATCAGCACCACCAAAACTATTAATAATATGGACTACTCCTGACGGATCCTTCCACATCATGTTTTGTGCAGCATATGCCTGGCGTCCTTGAACAGTTGCTGGCAAGTTAATTTGCGTAGTACCGAAGGAATTTGCCACGGCGCCTGTAGTTGTGATCGTAAGTGAATTAGAAAGGCTCGACGTATTACCCGCCGCATCGAATGCTGCGACCTGATACAAATAGGTTGATGCAATAGTTAAGCCGTTGTCTGTGTATGAAGTACCTGATGACACCACCGATACCTGCACATTATTTCTGTAAATTTTATAACCCGTTACGCCGACTGCGTCTGTTGCCGGATTCCAGCTAATTGTGGCTGCTGTGTTGGCAATATTCGAAGAAGTGAGACCATCTGGAGTTGTCGGCGCTGTAGTATCTGACGGGTTCTGCACGGGAATCGGTACGCCTGAATACACAGCAGATAGTTCTGCAGCAGTGAGTGCGCGATTATATACGCGAACATCGTCAATAAAACCATTAAACTTATACGAATTGCCGTCTGTTCCCATACTCTTACCTACACGAAATGGCTGTACGGAAGCAGGAATAGTAATGCCTGTAACTGTCTTTTCCTTTGCCACAGCATTCTTATAAAAGATCATCTTGCTCGTGGCTGTATCGTACGTAAATGCAACATGAGTCCACTGTCCAACCGTCGGCTCTGCAACACCTGAGAAGTCATACGCTTGAACTCCGACGTACACACGACTCGAAGCGGTACCGTCCCATGAACCACCTATTCCAAACCCTTCAGTTCTCCCGGTTACTTGGTTCGCAATGTATGGAACAGCTCTACCCCACGATGCCATTGGATACACCCAGGCAGAAACGGTGATCGCATTGAGATTGTCGAGTTGTCCAGCCTGATTTGCCTGCACAAAATCATCAACACCATCAAAAGAGATTGCCTGCCCAAGGCGTCCACCGACCCAAGCAGGAGTACTTGCACCAACGGTAAGGGTGCCACTGTAATTGTTACCGCTGCCATCGGTGATTGCTGTGCCCGTACCCTCGTCGAATGGGTAATAGAGGATTAACCCCTCCGGCACCACTGATGTTGACGCGGCGGCCAAAGCAGCATGCGATACGAATAAGGTAGTTGATGCGAATAACGTGATAAATGCTACTAATGAGGCGATAAAAAGAGCGGACAATTTGTTGTACATACCCATCAATTTTACCATTGTCCCCTACATATCCACCCTAAAACTGTGTATACTGGATTCATGCCATCCCGCTTTGTCCACCTCCACACACACAGCCATTACAGCCTCCTTACTGCCCTACCGCAAATTCCAGTGCTTGTGAAAAAAGCCAAGGAATACGACATGCCTGCCCTTGCCCTTACCGACAACGCAAACTTGTACGGCGCCATCGAGTTTTACCAGTCGTGCAAAAAGAACGGCATTAAAGCTATTTTTGGCATCGACGCATACGTAGCCATGCGTACACGCCACGACAAGCAGTCCGGTGTAGACAGTCGCCGACACCGTCTTGTACTCCTCGCTAAAAATAATACGGGGTACCACAATCTTATTAAACTCGTAACCGAAGCCAACTTTACCGGCTTCTACTACAAGCCACGCATCGACCTCGAACTCATCCAGAAGCACGCGGAGGGCCTTATCTGTATTTTTCCTTCATTCAGCGGGCAAGTGACACACATGTTGCGCATGCAGGATACTAAAGCCGCCGAAGAATTACTCGTGCAGTATAAGGGTTTCTACGGCGCGGAAAATGTGTACCTTGAACTAACGCACCACCCAGAGATTGAAGGTCACCAAGAAATCATGGGCCGCGTAAAAGCGCTTGCCGAAAAAACTCAGACGCCTCTCGTAGCAGCGCACGATGTCTACTACATGAGTCCCGAGGACCGTACCGCCCGCGAAACGTTGATGTCGGTGCAGTCCGGCGGCGACACAAGCGAACGTCGCAGTAGCGGCAGCATGGACGGCAGCGACGATGAGGATTTCTCTTTTATTTCTCCAGCACAAGCAGAGGACTATTTTAAAGATACTCCAGAAGCTCTTGATAATTGCGCCAAAATCGCCGCTGAATGTAATGTCACCCTTGAACTCGGTAAGTGGATTTTCCCCAACTTTATTGTCGAAAGCGGTCGCACCTATGAGGAAGAACTTACACACATCGTGCACGAAGGCCTCAAACGCCGAAACATGGAGCCGACCGAAGCTGTTATGAAGCGCGTGAACTATGAGCTCGACGTTATCTTTAAAAAAGGTTACCCGCAATACTTCCTGGTAGTGTCTGACCTACTCCGCTTTGCACATGAAAACGACATTCTCACTACTATTCGAGGTTCGGTTGCGGGTTCGTTGGTGACGTACTTGGCCGGCATTACGAATGTGAACCCGCTCGAGTACAAATTGCCGTTTGAGCGCTTCCTCAACCTTGAACGTCCGTCAGCGCCCGACATCGACATGGACTATGCCGATAACCGTCGCGACGAAATGATCGAGTACGCAAAGCGTAAATACGGCGCCGACAAAGTGGCGCAAATTGGTACCTTCGGCACCATGGCCGCTCGCGGTGCTGTACGCGACGTTACCCGTGCACTCGGCCACCCGTACGCGCTCGGCGACCAAATTTCAAAACTCATCCCGATGGGCGCACAAGGCTTCCCGATGACCATCGACATTGCACTCGAAACAGTGCCTGACCTCGCCAAACTCTACAAAGCCGACAAAATCGTCAAAGAAATTATCGAGATGGCAAAAAAAATTGAAGGCTGTGCACGCCAGATCGGTGTTCATGCTGCCGGCGTGGTGATTGCCCCAAAGCCGCTCATCGACTACGTACCGCTCCAGTTCGATGCGAAGGGTGAAAATAAAATCATTACTCAGTACGACATGCACGCTGTGGGCGAAGATGGTGTTGGCTTGCTCAAATTCGACTTCCTCGGTATTAAAAACTTGGCCATCCTTTCTGATGCAGTGAAGCGCGTAAAAAAGCAGCTCGGCGTCGACGTCGACATTGAACAAATTCCAATCGACGACAAAAAAACATTTGCTATGCTCGCACGCGGCGAAACGATCGGCCTCTTCCAGCTCAACGGTTCTGGTATGACAGCCTACCTGCGCCAACTTAAGCCGACAAGTATTTTCGATATTAACGCGATGGTGGCCCTCTACCGCCCAGGCCCGATGGAAAGTATTCCGATGTACATTGAGCGTAAACAGAACCCGATGCTAGTGACGTACGTAGACCCGCGCCTCAAAGACATTCTCGACCAATCGTACGGAGTTATCACTTACCAAGACGACGTGTTGCTCACCGCGATTCACCTTGCTGGTTATTCGTGGCTCGAGGCGGACAAGCTCCGTAAGGCGATGGGTAAAAAAGTTCCAGAAGTTATGGAAGCCGAAAAGGCAAAGCTCTTGGCCGGCTTCGTCAAAAACGGTTTGTCTGAAGAAAACGCACAGAAACTCTGGAAATTGATTGAACCATTCGCAGCGTACGGTTTCAACAAAGCCCACGCCGCAAGTTACGGTCGCGTCGCCTACCAAACTGCCTACATGAAGGCAAACTTCCCTGCGCTCTACATGTCTGCCGTACTCACAGCCGACTCTGGTGACGTCGAAAAAATTTCCGAAATCGTGGCCGAATGTAAGCGCATGAATATTCCGGTTTTGCCGCCGAGCATTAACCAGAGTCGCGAAGGCTTTACTGTAGTGCGCGCATCAAACGAACCGGTTACTGACCTGAGCATGGCCGCAGCCGCACAAGCTGGCGATCAGATTCGCTTCGGCCTCACCACCATCAAAAACTTTGGCGAGGGCATTGCGCATGCCATTATCAACGAACGTGATGCAGGCGGCGAATTTACTTCACTCTCAAACTTCCTCGATCGCATTAAAGATAAAAACCTCAACCGTAAATCACTTGAATCGCTCATTAAGTGTGGCGCCATGGATGAATTTGCAGAGCGCGGATTAATGCTCGCCAACATTGAAGACTTACTTGCCTACAACAAAGAGAAGGCGCGCGGCAATGCAGCGCAAGACAGTTTGTTTGGCTCAGCCGGTGGCGAATTAGCCGAAAGTGTGCACGGCCTCCGCTTACGCCCAGCTCCAGCAGCCCTCAAGGAAGATGCGCTTAAATGGGAAAAAGAATTGCTCGGCCTCTACATTTCTGGCCACCCGCTCGACAAATTTAAAGATAAAATCGCTGCCCACGACACAAGCATCAAAAAAGTACGCGAAGTCTACAAACAAGGCATGACGGTTGTCATCGCCGGCATCCTCGAAGAGGCGCGTGAACTCCTCACCAAGAAGGGCGACAAAATGATGTTCCTCAAAGTTTCCGACTACTCAGGCTCTATTGAAGCGGTTATTTTCCCAAAGGCTTTTGAACAGTTCAAGCAGCACCTCGTGCAAGAAAATTGCATCGCCATTAAGGGGCAACTTTCGATGCGCAATGACACACCAAGCATTATCGTAGACAAGGTGAAGAGTCTATAGGACTACACGGGCGCAAGCTATTCTTTCACAAAAGTGACGACAATCGTCTCCATGAACTTATCTGTAAAAAAGCTCGAGAAGCGATACACGACGTTCAGAATCTTCTTCTTCCAACTCTCGGTGAAATGATTTTCGAGTGAATAAATCATGTCGATACGTTCAACTCGCAGGCCGTTCTTGCGCGCTAAGGTGCGTAGCGTCTTACCATTAAAGTACGCGGTGTGATCATGGTTAACAGTCGGGTCGTACTTGGTGATTTTTTCTACCACATTAAAAAGATTGAATGTGTTTGGCGTAGAGATGACAATCTTACCGTTCGTCTTGAGATGCTTTGCGCATGCGGTCAAGAAAAGACCTGGGTTTGAAAGATGTTCAATAAGGTCGAGTGCAACGATGAGGTCGAATTTTTCAGGCACAACAAACGACTCTGCACTCTGGCGGGTGTACTTAGTGGTGTCCGGAAACTGAGCGTGGTCCAACTCGATGTCGACACCATACAAATCTTTCGCACGAATAAAGCGGTGTGGCCAATTATCATGACCAGTATGAACGCCTTGCCCGTAAAAACCAACATCAAGCACTTTAAATTCTGGATTACTGATAGCCTCGAGGAGAGCCCTTTTGTTTGCGTAAATCATAATGCGAAACATTATAACATGTCGGTATTGAGTGCACTTTACGAGTACACAAAGAAGCGCTATAGTAAGCACACAGAAATTGTTGCGCCTACCACGCGCAAGACTAACCAAGTCGCCAGCAAGCCCTGCTTGCCAGCCTAATCTGAAGTAAAAAAACAAAAGATGGGTGCTGCCCACGAGCACCTAAGTTCGGTGGAACCGCGTTCCCTTCCCCAAGACGAGCGCCCGAGCATGCACACGACATTCGTGTTCAAGCTTGGGCGTTTTTACGTTATCAAACATTATTATTAATTTCATACCCATTATGCATAAAGAAGACATCGCATTAGTTCGCCACTCCCTCGCCCACTTGTTGGCGAGCGCAATCCAGAAGCTCTACCCAAAAGCGCAGCCGACTATTGGCCCTGCTATCGATACTGGCTTTTACTATGACTTTGATTTTTCTGCTGGCGAAACTCCAGGCGAAAATGACCTTGCAAAAATCGAGCAAAAAATGCGCGAACTCGTGAAGAGCTGGGACGCGTTTTCACACAAAGAAGTGAACGCCGACGAAGCGCGCGCGCACTTCAAAGGCAATCCGTACAAGCTCGAACTCATCGAAGAAATTGTTTCGAAAGGCGAAAAAATTACTCTCTACACATCGGGTGACTTTACCGACCTCTGCCGTGGCGGACACGTGCATTCAATGAAAGATGTCGACATGGCAGGCTTCAAGCTCGCACGCATTGCTGGTGCCTACTGGCGTGGCGACGAGACAAAGACAATGCTCACCCGTATTTACGGTTTTGCCTTTGCTAGCAAGACTGAACTCGAGACCTACGAAACAATGATTGCCCAGGCAAAGGAACGCGATCACAAGAAGCTTGGTCGTGAACTCGACCTTTTCACGTTCTCTGACCTCGTCGGCGCCGGTCTCCCACTCTGGACACCGCGCGGCACACAAATGCGTCACACGCTCGACAATTACGTATGGGAATTGCGCAGCAAACATGGCTATGACCGTGTCGAAATTCCACATATCACCAAAAAAGACCTCTACTTGACGAGCGGTCACTGGGAGAAATATGCCGACGACCTCTTCAAGATTAAGACTCGCGAAGGTCATGAGTTTGCAATGAAGCCGATGAACTGTCCGCACCACACTCAGATTTACGCGCGCCGTGCATGGAGCTACAAAGAACTACCTCAGCGTTACGCGAACACCACCATGTGTTATCGCGACGAACAAAGCGGTGAACTTTCAGGCTTGTCACGCGTACGTGGTTTTGCTCAGGACGATGCGCACGTATTCTGCCGCATGGTTCAGGTGCGTGAAGAGTTTATGAAAATTTGGAATATTGTTCATGAGTTCTATGGCACCTTCGGCTTTGCCCTTAAGGTGCGCATTTCTCGCCATGACCCTGCTCACCCAGAGAATTACCTCGGCACAAAAGAAAATTGGGCGCATGCAGAAAACGTACTCTCTGAAATCGCACGCGAAAAGGGTGCAGAAGTTATTGACGGTATTGGTGAGGCTGCGTTCTACGGCCCGAAGCTCGACTTCATGGCAAATGACGCACTCGGCCGTCAGTGGCAAGTAGCAACCATTCAGCTCGACATGAACATGCCTGAGCGTTTTGACCTTACCTGTACGAACGAAAAAGGCGAGAAGGAGCGCATTGTCATGATTCATGCTGCTATCATGGGTTCTATCGAACGCTTTATGAGCATCATGATCGAACACACCGCTGGTAAATTCCCTCTCTGGCTCGCTCCAGACCAAGTCTGCGTTATTCCAGTAAAAGAAACTGCTTTTGAAGTTGCGCAAGACATTTACGCGAAACTTCGCGCCCACGGCATACGCTCAAAAATCGACCTTACAGATGAAGGCTTTGGCAAAAAAGTTCGCAAGGCGAAAGAAGCACTCGTACCGTACTGGATTATCATCGGCGACAAAGACATTGCAGCGGGCAAAGTAACCCTCGAAAGTCGTGATGCTGGGCAGATTGGTCAAGTAGACGCAAGTGAGGCCATCGAGCGCATTGTTTCAGAAAACAAAAAGCGAGCCTAGGTGCAGCGCTACTCAATTAGTTTTTAAGTTGTTCTTTAAGAAATTCCATGGATCTTTCAAAAAAAATTAGCCTTACTCCAGCAAAAAAGAAGCGTGTTCAATACCACTTCTTGCGCTGGGTTACGACGCTTTGGAACGTGATTCTGTTTGCGCTCATTATCTTGGACTTTGCCCACAACAATGAGTACACTGAATTCATCGAACCGATTGCCATTCTATACATCGGGACTCTGGCACTCTACAGCGTTGAAAAGGAATTCGAGCGATGGTACGAGTACCACATCGGACGCCATCCGGGTGAAGTGTATGTGGTTGCTTGGACAGCACTCCTCGTTGGCATCACCGTAGCAAAGCTTGTCCTACACAACGAATACCGCATACCGTCAGAAGTTGTCTCCACATACATTGGTGTGCTTGGCCTTCTAGCAATCACGAAAAAATCTAAGGAATTTTACAAAGAGCTTCATAAAGAACAGAGCGGAAAATAATCGGGATTTTCTGCCACACAAGAAGCCGTACCGTGGGGTGCGGTTTTTTGACATTTGTTAAAATATATGATAGTATCCAGCCCATGTCACACGGTTTAAAAGATGCAAAAGGCGCTGGTCACGACGACTCATTTGTAGCCTTTATGAAAGGTTTTAATACCCTTTTGAAGGGTCTTTCTACTATCTTTGCCGTACTCGGTTTTGCACTCACCGTTGGGTATTTCTCTATTCAAATTTCAAAAATTACCCCTCCGACCATCGCACGTATCAGCCGTTCTGCAGCAAATGTCACCGAATCATTTATCCACGCCTCTACCCTTACCTTTAGCGCAAGCAAACTTCGCGTAGCATCAAACGAGCCGTTCACCCTTTCATGGCACCGTTCAGGCACAGCAAGCAATGCACCGGAAGGCTCATATTCACTCTATTACCCATGTACAAAAACCGCATACCTTGAGGTTGAACGTCTCGGCGATCGCACCCTCGTACTCTGTAACACCATTTTTACTATGCCAGGCCAAAGCAATGGTGCCACCGCGCGTATCTTTGCCAACCCCCGCGAAACTACTGACGTACCAATAGTTGTTATGTTTACTCCAAACGGTGCAAGTAAAGCAAATCTTCAGGAACAAGTAACCATGAGCATTACTGGCGGTTCTATTCCTGCAACACTCACCGCAAGTATCGAACAAGCTCGCAAACTCGACCCTATCGGTGCATCTATTGGTAAGCCCATCTACATCCCGGGCAAAGGTCAGGATCTTGCGCTCACCATTTTAGATGTTGGCTATATTGACCAAAAGACCGGAGCATACATAGCATCAAAAAATGTTCACTATAAACAGCGTGCGGCAGTGCGCTTTGAAGTAAAGAATGTTGGTACTGCCACATCTGATACATGGACATTTAGCAGCAACTTGCCAACAAGCCCGGCATACAACTTCACCTCATACACACAAAACGCCCTTAAGCCTGGTGCCGCTATCCAACTCACGCTCGAATTCAATAGCATTGATCGCGATGAAAAAGTGCCAGTAAGCATTACTGTTGGTTCAAGTGCTCAATCTGCCTTTGATAGTAAGGGCTACCTCCGCGCTGAATACACTACCGGCGACGCCAACCCTCTCAGCAATACCGATACAGCAACTTTTATTATCGACCGTTACTAATCAAGCCTGGACGACTACAAAAAACCGCGCACATTTGTACGCGGTTTTTTTGATTCATACCACTGTGGCGCCAGAGAGGTGCCGGGCGAACATTAAATGTCGATGTTTGCGAGCTTTGCGTTTGACTGGATGAATGTCTTACGAGCTGGAACGTCGGTACCCATGAGCATGTCGAAGACGGTGTCGGCTTCTGCTGCGTCGTCGATCTTCACCTGCTTAAGGATGCGGCGAGCAGGGTCCATGGTAGTTTCCCACAATTCTTCAGGGTTCATTTCACCAAGACCCTTATAACGCTGGATGGAAATCTTTGGACCCTTTGCGGCAAGTTTTGCAGTACCTTCGTCACCTTCTTCTGCAGCGGCTGCGGCCTCTTCTTCGGCGACAGCTTGTTCGTCTGCACCAGAAACTTCTACCATGTCGAGGTCAGAGAAGTCTTTGCCGAGCACCTTTTCCTTTTCGGCATCAGTATAGGCATAGTGAATTTCCTTACCCTTCTTGATCTTGTAAAGTGGCGGCTGAGCAATATACACAAAGCCACCGTCGAGCACTGGACGGAAGTAACGATAGAAGAGCGTCAAAATGAGTGTGCGAATGTGAGCGCCGTCAACGTCGGCATCAGTTGCGATAATAATCTTGTGATAGCGCAACTTGCTCAAGTCGAAGGTGTCGCCAATAGCGGTACCGAGGGCGATCACAAGGTTTTTGATCTGTTCAGATGCGAGCATGCGATCCAAGCGGGCGCGTTCAATGTTCAAAATTTTACCGCGCAATGCGAGAATAGCCTGCGTGCGACGATCGCGACCAGACTTCGCAGAACCACCCGCAGAGTCACCCTCCACAATAAAGAGCTCTGAGTCTTCGGCACTATTGCTCTGACAGTCTGCCAATTTACCCGGCAACGTCATACCTTCGAGCACACCCTTACGCAAGATGCTGTCCTTAGCGGCCTTTGCAGCCTTACGCGCCTTAAGAGCGAGCACTACTTTGCTAATGATTGCACGAGCTTCTTCTGGGTGTTCTTCTAGGAACATGCCGAACGCTTCGCTGAATACGCTTTCTGTAGCGCCACGAGCCTCCACACTACCGAGCTTTGCCTTTGTTTGACCTTCGAACTGGATTTCGCGCATCTTTACCGAAACAACAGCCGTCAAACCTTCCATAACGTCTTCGCCAGTAAAGTTATCTTCGCTTTCTTTGATGAGGTTATTTTTACGAGCGTACGTGTTGAGTGAACGCGTGAGTGCAGTTTTGAAACCAGTGATGTGCGTACCGCCTTCGCTGTTATAAATATTGTTTGCGAATGGCAAAATGCGTGACGAAATATCGTCAACGTATTGGAGAGCAATTTCTACAGATTCAACTTCCTCAGTCTTTTTTTCTACATAGAAAACCGTCTTGTGGAGCGCCTTCTGCAAGTGGTTGGTAAAGCGAACCAACGATGCCAAACCACCTTCGAAGTAAAAGGTTTGCGATGGGGCTTCGAGACCAAGTTCGCGAAGGTAAAATACTTCTTCTAAATCGTCAGGAACATTGGTGAGGGCGCGAGCGTCGATAACGGTAATGCGCAAACTACGCACGAGGTATGCCTGCTGGCGCATGTGGTTGACCACACGGCTAAAATCAAAAGTCTGTTGACCGAAAATAATGCTGTCTGGTTCGAAGGTTACAATAGTACCGTGAAGCTTTGATGAACCTACTTTTTTAGTAGCAGCTTTTTTCTTGCCTTGAGAATATTCCTGGTAGAAATGACCTCCGTCGCGATGAACGTCTACACGACAGTACACAGACAAGGCGTTTACCACCGAAGCACCCACACCGTGCAAACCACCAGAAACTTTGTAGCCTTCGCCACCGAATTTACCACCGGCATGGAGGACGGTCATGATGGTTTCGAGCGCAGAAACTTTTGTCTGCTTGTGAACGTCTACAGGGATACCGCGGCCATTGTCTACCACGCGTACACGCTCGCCTGGTAGGAGTGCAATCTCAATGTCATTACAAAAACCTCCCATCGCTTCGTCGCGAGAGTTGTCGAAAATTTCGGTGATGAGGTGATGGAAACCGTCTGGACCGGTTGTACCAATGTACATACCTGGTCGCTTACGCACCGGTTCAAGACCTTCGAGCACGGTAATCGAATCGGCACCGTAACTTTCCTTCTTTGGTTTTTCGTCCTGATTTTTAGCCATATGTAAACTGTTTTATGTCTGTACAGTATACCAAATATCTTGCACACGCGCTCATTGACGCAGCTCTTAAACGTTGTAATATCTATAACGATCGCTCTCAACCAGGCCCTTAAACGGCCACAATCAAAGGAAGTACATGAAAGACCGCGCGACGGCTACATTGCAGACCGAGTCGAGCTCGGATTGCAACAAAAGCCACCTGAGCAAACAGTCCGGCACCCTCAAGGAACGTATCAGCTTTGTCTTTGTCGGGTTCTGCATCTGCCTGGCTCTGGCTGGAATTGGTTTTCTCTTAGGGACCATTGCAGCATTTTTCTTCGCATCCATCGCTTGGGGTATGTTCCTCAGCTTTTGGAAGGTTGCGATCTTCCACACAAAGATCTGGCTTGGCATGATCTGTATCGCATTGTTTGTTTTCGGGATTTTCCTGGACGATGCAAAGTGGTACAACATCATCCTTGCAGCCATCGGTTGCGTAGTAACATTCCTCATTGCATGGGGTGCAGGCATACGATTATGCACACTATTCGGACGGAATACATGACCTACACCTCAACACAACAGTCACAAAAGGCCGAGCACCGCTTTTCTTCCCACAGGGATAATAAAAGTAATGCTCGGCTTTTGTCTTACTGTTTATATTATCGAACCTCCCAACCGCGAGCACGAACGGCAGTATAGACTCCTTCCATTACAGCATTAGCTTCATCGTCAGAGAGCGTTTTTGAATCAGAAATAAAGACGAGACGGAAACCGTATGAGGTGCGTTCATTGCCAGCTTCATCTTTCTTAGTAAAAATGTCGAACAAGTCGATTCGTTCAAGGCGTGCATCAATAGGTGCAACTCCTTCACGAGCTGCAGTGGCGATACATTCTTGCACAGGCGCTGCGTCTGCCCCACCCTGCACAAACAATGCAATATCGCGCACGATAAACGGATATGCCGAGTAGCGCACGAAACGTGTCGTAGGCAATGCTGGGAACGTGATACCCGCCTTGGCCACACGCTCTTCAATGGTCTGCGCGAGGTCTGCCACAAGCTCCTTGGAAAGCGTAAGTTCCACAATGCCATTCTTTGGCTGATTTTTTTGTGCGAGCGCTACAAAAGCTGGATGCGCGGTTATTTCGACAATGCGATTGAGCACGCCGACGACGACTGCATCTTCTTTTTCTTTAGTTTTTTTGGCATTGCGTACGCCGATACAGACATGAAACTCTTCCGCAGTGAGCGCAGGAAAGGCCGTGCCCATTTCAAAAATATTGATGCGTGAGGCGTTAAAGAGTGGCGCATTCTTTACGTTAAGCTCGAGGGCGCGCTCTATGTTTTCTGCGAGCGAAACGCGCATAGCGCATTTGTCCGAAGCGAGCGGGTTCGCAATGCGAATGCTGCCGCTTGCCACAATCGTTGGTGTATACACTTCTGAAAAACCCTGAGCGTGGAGCATTGCACGGAATGCTTCGGCAACAATAATAGTAGGGTTCTGCTCCTGCGCACGAGCGAGAGGCGCAGGCATGGTGGCAGGAATTTTGTCGTAGCCATACAAGCGGCCGATTTCTTCTACAATGTCATGCTCATTCTGAATGTCCGCACGGCCACCAGGCACAGAAATGGTAAGGGCGTCTGCGCCCTGCCCTTCTTTGAGTACAGCAGCAAAACCACTACGCGCGCACAAATCGATAACCTGCTCAGAAGGAATAACTACACCGAGGCGCTGATTGATAAAAGCGAGCGTTGTCTGAATCGTACGGTGTTCAGTCTCTGGTTTTGTATAGATTTCGGTAACCGAGCTCCAGGTAGCCTTTGGGAATTCCGCCGTAATAAGCGCATGGAAAAGTGCAATTGCATCGTCCACACGCGCTGCGCTCACTTTGTTTTCAAACCGCTTAGAAGATTCTGTGCGAATGCCCACTGCGAGCGACTGCTTACGAATGTACGAAGCATCGAATGATGCCGCCTCAAGAATAATATTTTTTGTCTGGGCGTCTACCAGTGCGCGTGAACCGCCCTTAATGCCAGCGAGAGCAAGCGGACCTTCGTTATCTGCAATGACGAGTTGCTCTGGAGCAAGGACAAGATCCTTGCCGTCGAGCGTCTTCATGGTTTCGCCAGCGTGAGCAGCACGAACCGTAAGGTCACCCTTCACCTTGTCCGCATCAAAAGCATGCAATGGCTGACCAACGTCAAACATGACGTAATTGGTCAAATCTACGAGCGTATTGATAGAACGTTCAGAGAGCGCGTGGAGTGAATCCGCAAGCCATGCTGGAGACGTAGTGCCGGCAACGTTCTCGTATCGTGTTGCGGTATAACGGGCACAGCGAGCGTCTTCTACACGGATTACTGGAGCGCTGAGTGTGGCGCCTGCCGTCAACGTTGCGCGAGTGTCGGCATACGTGTCTGGACGCAACGTAACCTTGAGCAAGGCAGCAAGTTCACGAGCAAGACCGCGATGGCACAATGCGTAATTGGCGCGGTCAGGCAAAACCTTAAGGTCGAGCGCTGTGGTACCTTCGCGCTCTTCGACACCTTCAACTTCAAAGGCGCCAAAGGTAAAAGCCCGCGTCAACACATCAGTTGCCGGCAACGGTTCTACGATATGAGATTGGAGCCACTTTTTTGAGACAATCATAAAGAAGAATTAAAATTGATTGACGAGGCGGAGGTCACCCGAATAGAGCAGGCGTACGTCGTCAATGTTGTAGTAAATCATTGCGAGACGATCGATGCCGCCACCAAAAGCAAACCCCTGCCACTCTGCCGGATTCAAACCTGTTGCTTCGATAACCTTAGTATTCATAAGACCACCGCCCATAACCTCGAGCCACTTGCCCCGGAACAAAATGTCGATCTCTACGCTCGGTTCAGTGAATGGGAAAAAGCTTGGGCGAAAACGGAGCTGCACGTCTGCACCAAATAGCTTCTGGAAGAAAAACGTGAGCGTACCCTTAAGTTCGGCGAGTGATGTTGTGCGATCAATGAGCATGCCTTCTACCTGGTAGAACTGCGCTTCGTGTGTTGCGTCTGTTGCTTCGTTACGAAACACTTTTCCCGGCACAATTATGCGCAATGGTGGAGTATGAGATTCTGCATAACGAATCTGCACCGGCGATGTATGCGTGCGCAACACACGACGGGTACTGTGGCCACGCTCGTCGGTACCTGCTGGTGCTTTTACCCAAAAGGTGTCTTGCATGTCGCGCGCTGGGTGGTCTGGCGGCACGTTGAGAGCGTCGAAATTATAGTATTCAGTTTCAACTTCAGGACCCTCAGCCACTACAAAACCAATCTCCGCGAAGATTTCACGAATGCGGTGAATCATGTGTGAAAGGGGGTGAATATGGCCCGTACCAGTACCCTGTTGTTTCTGCTGTTCCATGGCTGTAAGTATATATTAGAACTGTATTCTAAAGAAAGTCGACCCTTCACGCACGTAGAGCGTGTCGAGCGTCGTACGGAATGAAATAGTGCGTGAAAAATACACCGGCTGCAGGTTTTGATCTGGACGACGGTCAATTTCGAGCGCATACAAACCGTCCGGCAACATCACCAAAAGGACATTTTCTTTACCTGGCAAAAAGGCAAATTGTTTTACCGGAAACTGCCCTTGCCCACCATATACCTGCACGGTGTCACTGCAGCGTGTTCGCGAGCAAAAGTAGTCAGGTGTTTCTTCGGTACGACCCATCCACCGCGCAAACAATGCACCCGCCTCGCGCCACACCATTACATTGCCACGACGAAAGACCATCGGTGTACCAAGTGAATTTATGTCGATTTGTCGACTCATGAGCGCTGAGCCCACATTGTCGTACTGGACTTGGTCCGCGAACAAACCCGTGGCGCGCTCGAACTCGGGATTCGACTCGGCGGTTGCTGTGCTCGTTGCCGAATCGTTGGTACGCACAAACGTAATGAGCGAATCCTGCGAATGCTCTCCGACAATCGAAAAATGTGGTTCTTTCGCGAGTAAAAAAGGATACCCATACGTCACACGTCGTTCTTCTACCGTAACGTGCTTTGCCCATGACCATTTACCGTTCTGTGCAATAGCAACGAAGTATTCGCCAGGTAACAAATTTTGAATAAAGAAGGATTTACGAAACATACTAAACGCATTTACCTTTCGGTAATTAATAAAGACGTCAGCATCTTCAGGAACATCGATGAGCGAAATTCCACCCGTCGACACCACCTTAAGTGAGCCATTGAACAAATTTCCTGTAACGCGGTACCCCATCGCCAAAAATATTACGATTGGAATCGCCACAATAAAGAGTACGATAAAGAATAGGAAAAAAGCTTTACGGTCTTGTGTCGATTTTGTGCGAATAGCTCGCGATGGTATGAATGGTATTTTCATAGTACGTATTATGACGGACGTTCAACACGATGCTTTGGTGTCACCCAGAAGCCCATGTAGCGCCCAAGCATTAAGCGAGTCTGAGACTCCAAACCTGGCAATGCGCTGAAAAATAGAATAGTGATCGGCACCAGGAGCCATTGTAATAGCATGAGCGCACGGCGTGATCGGCTGACATCGTCGGGCATCTTTGGCAAAAGCGACATGCCGACAATTGCGCTGAAGATTAATCCAAAACTCGAAAAGTGCACGAGTGAGCGTGTAATGGTTGGCAAATTGTAAGAAAGGATAGTTGTATTAAATACGTAGCCGCCCAAAATGACCGGCAACCAGCTCAAAAAGAAGATAATAAATGGGTGAGTCGAGAGTGACCAAAACCCTTCGATCTGCACCAATGCCATGTAGATACGGGACTTAAGTGGGATTGCCTTATTTTTTACACATGCCATCAAAATGTACGGCACATTTTCCACTCCCCAGCCCCAGCGGCGCTGCTGCTTGTACACAGCCACCCACGTTTTGAAGGTTGAATCAGACAAGTTTGCGTCCATCGAAACTGGATACGAGAGCGGCACTACGCGATAGTCACCGTTGTACGCGACAAAAGCGTTCCAGAAGATGCGTGAGTCTTCCGACACCATATTGCGCTGCCAATACCCAATATCGTGCAAAGCCTTGAACGAAACCGCGTGCGAAGAAAACGTCGCCAGGCGTTCTGGTCGTTCCTGCTGAATCATTTGCCAAAATGTGGCAGAAAATGCCACCACGCGCGAAATCGCGGGCGCATCCCAAATATTATTATTGAAAAACGGCACTGGCTGGAATGATGCTCGGTGAGGATTCTCTGTCGTCAAAAAATGCCAGGTGAGACACTCGAAGTATGCTGGGTACACAACGGTGTCAATATCGAACGCTGACACGAGACAATCTTCAAAACGCACATTGTGTTTTTTGAGAATAAGTTCGCGTGCCTGCTCTGCTGCATATGAAATATTAGAACCTTTACCCGGCATTTCTCCAGGAACATCTGCCGGATGCACAGTCACCAAAAAATCGAAAAAGGCCGACGAGTGACGCGCCTGTGCTGCACGAGCCACCGCCAGCGATTCTTCGCCGGCACGCGCTTCGCATGCGAGCACAATGGCAATACGCTTGCTGTTGTACTTCACACCACGCAAAGCCTCAATACTTTTTTCCACGACTTCTGGACCTTCTTTGTAGAATGGCAAAATGACGAGGTGCACAATGTGGTCGTGCTTTGTGTTTGCGAGCAATGCCGACCAATCAACTTTCATGTTGTGTCGCAAACGACTCCAGTTCTGGCGCAAATACGTAGAAAGATAAAGCGTCTTGAGGAGCCAGTACACATCAAAAATGATGACGAAGACTGCCGTAAAGACCGGTGCGAGCCACGAGAAGACAAAAATGCCTATCATCGTAAACCACGCCAAAAGACCTGGTATGAGTTCAAAAAAGCGATAGAGGACTCGATCCTTACCAGTAAGATCACTGGCTCGCCCTGCATGGAAATAAGGGGTAGTACGATAGTCCATCTTGGAGCCACCTCTCGGGCTTGAACCGAGGACCTACTGTTTACAAAACAGTTGCTCTACCAACTGAGCTAAGGTGGCATATGCTGCTTTCAGCGCCCAACTTGAGCGCCTGAGGAGTGTACCCTATTTTTCTTCTTTTTACAAATAGCCCGACCCCCGCAAATACTACCGCGCAGCACCGTGCGAATGCTGGTCCGCGCCCTTTTCCTGCTGCAATTGCTCCTTGTATTCTGCCACAGTCTTCAAGAAAAATGAAACGCTTCCACTGTGCTTACGGGCATTACGACCCTTCATGTGTTCAATTTTTCGCTCAACCCAATCGTGTGCGCGGTGCAAGAATTGTAAAAACTGTGCGGCAGCATTCTTTCGCATGTAGAGCACAAACAACACAGCCTGGTGTGCGAATGATGCAAGTGCGTGCGCAAGGCGGATATACGCATCATGAAAAAACGTATCGAGACGCTTTATGGTGTGCTCAGAAATGAGCGAAACCTTACGGCGTTCAGCGTACATACGGTGGCCAATCAGGAAGGCTAGAGCCAGGATTGAAACAATGTATGTGACAAGAAAAAACATGGCGGCGGCTACATCATCGAGTAGCGGCAGTAGCGTGTGAGAACGATTTTCTCACCAAACTTTTGTACAGCACTTTCGATGAGGTTACCAACAGTTATGTCTGGATTCTTAATAAAAGGTTGTTCGAGGAGAACCTTTTCCTTGAGGTATGCGTCAATTTTGCCCTGAACGATCTTTGCGCGGATAGCTTCTGGTTTGTCTGCGGCTTCTTTTGCAAAAACTTCTTCAAGATTCTTCATCATTTCTGGAGTAACAGCGTCACGGCTAATTACCTCTGGGCTCTGAGCAGCAATATGCATAGCAATTTCGTATGCCAATGTCTTGAATTCTGGATTACCAGATACGAAGTCAGTTTCTGAGCGGAGTTCAACAAGAACGCCTACTTTGCCGGCGCCGTGAATATACGAGTTAATGATACCTGCGCCCAAGGTGCGGTCTGCGCGCTTTGCTACAGCATCACTACCCTTCTTGCGAAGAATAATGAGTGCCTTTTCGATACTGCCACCTGCTTCCTCGAGAGCCTTTTTGCATTGCATGACTGAAATGCCGGTCATGTCGCGAAGCTCCTTAATTTGCTCAGTTGTAATCATATGTATGTATATTATAGCTAACCTAACGAGTACTGCCAATACGTGCGAGGGCTACCACCCATGACACAAATCGCTCGTCTTTCGAGCGAGCGATTTGGAAGCTTACTTTGCAGCTGGAGTTGCTGCGGTAGAAGCTGAGATTGTCTTTTTACCTTCTTTAAAAGCGTGGAGAATTTGGTCTACAAAGAAATTGATGCTTGTAACTGAAGAATCGTTACCTGGAATTGGGTAATCAACCAATGTGAGGTCACAATCAGAACCTGTGAGAGCGATAACTGGGATACCGACAGCGCGAGCTTCTTCTACAGCGATTTCTTCGTGACGAGAGTCAACAACGAAAAGTGCCTTTGGCATTTCCTTCATAAGGACCAAGCCATGGAACATGCGGTGAAGTTTGTCGATTTCGCGGTCAATGAGGAGGCGTTCCTTTTTCGTGTACTTTGCTAATTCACCCTTTTCGCGCTTTGAGATGAGAGATTCCATCTTTTCTACGCGCTTGCGAACTTCGCCAAAGTTAGTAAAGGTACCACCAATCCAACGACCTGAGCTAAAAGGCATGTCGATAGATGCAGCTGCCTTCGCGATAATGTCGCGAGCTTCGCTCTTACCGCCAACAAACAAAAGCTGCTTGCCTGAGAGCGCTACCTGAGCGACAAAGGCCTGAGCCGCCTCGAGTTTTGGGCTTGTTTTTTCAAGGTCGAAAATTTCGACTTTGTTCTTAGCACCGAATACGAAAGGCTTTGCTGTTGGATGACGACGAGAACGAGAAAAAGCGAAGTGTGCACCCGCTTTAAACATGGTTTCGATCAAATTTTTGTTTCCGTTTGTTTTCTCCATATAGGCTGAAAAGATAACATATTATAACTTACAAAGCAAGCATTATGCCTCATCTTCGTCCCCAGCATCGTCTACCCCGCCAACCGCAGCACGCATACCGCCTGATTCCTGGAGGGCTTCGATGATAGGGTCCAAACGACCGGCCAAAATGGTCTCAATGTTGTGCCATGACTGCTTGAGGCGGTGGTCAGTAATACGATCCTGTAAAATATTGTAGGTACGGATCTTTTCTGAGCGGTCGCCTGTACCAATCTGATTTTTACGCTCACCAGCATACTTCTTTGCCTCAGCTTCTTCCTGCAATACAGCGATTTTTGCGGTCAAAATAGCCATCGCTTTATCGCGGTTTTTTTGCTGACTGCGTTCAGATGTACAGCGCACGTCGATGCCTGTTGGCTTGTGAATAAGACGCACTGCGGTTTCTACCTTGTTCACATTTTGACCACCCGCACCACCTGAGCGCGAAAATTCCATTTCAATATCGGCAGGGCTAATTTCTATCGTAGATTTTTTACGAATCGGCAGCACAGCCACTGATGCGGTTGAAGTATGTACACGGCCAGATTTTTCTGTTGGAGGCACGCGCTGGATACGGTGTACGCCTGTTTCGTAGCGGAGGAGCTTATAGACATCCTTACCGCGAATTTCGAATGATCCTTCCTTGTATCCGCCTATATCGTTGCTAGACACGTCAATTGGCATAAATGACCATTTGCGCGTAACACCAAACTTCTCGTACATAGCGGCCAATTTTGCGGCAAAGAGGGCAGCTTCGTCACCACCAGCGCCCGCACGCACTTCCAAGATGATTTCGTTCGGAAATTCTTCTTCTGCACGTTCCGCGGTGAGCATTTCTTCGATCTGCTTTTCAATGGCTTCTTTTTGAATGTGAATTGCCTTGAGTTCTTCTTCGGCGAGCGCACCCAAAGAGGCATCCTTTTCGAGCATGCCGCGTAACTCTTTTTCTTCGCTATCTAAACGCTCAAATGACTCCGCCAAATAGCTTGTGCGGTGATTCTCTTTTGCTTTTTGGAGGTCAATGGCCATAGAAATGTGTAGATGGGTTGAAAGTGCAAAAGCCGCACCTAGTGGCGCGGCTCTCGCGGGTACCTATTTTGCTGCCACTTTCTTCGTCTTTGCTGCTGTCTGGCGAGCCTTGAACTTTTCTACACGGCCAGCGGTGTCGATAATCTTTTCGGTACCAGAATAGAATGGGTGACAGGTACGGCAAATTTCCACAGAAATTTTTTCCTTAGTTGAACCAACAACGTATGCTGCGCCGCAAACACAAGTTGCCTTTGCTTCGGCGAAAAACTCTGGATGTATGTCTTTCTTCATAGTGGCAGTACTATACCAAAAGTCGCTTTTAATGTCCAGCTGCTCTTATTTACCCTCAAGAATGTTGATTTGCTTCTGATACTTGTCGGCCAAGGCCATAACATCGTCGCCATAGAAGGCATAAGCCGGTTTTGAGGCGTTATTCCAGCCTGCCAAATAGCGCAACGCGGCCAGACGCTCTGCTGCACGTGTGCCGGCTGCCGCACCGTTCTCTTTCATCAAAATGCCTGATGCATAAAATGCGTCGCGAGGGTTCCATGGGTTTGGTACTGGCGAGCCAGAAAGCGCTGCAATTTTTGACTCATAGAGCACCCACGTAGAAGGAATAAACTGCGCAGGACCCATGGCACCACCGTAGCCATACCACGGTTTTTTAGAGACCGGCATCTTGTCTGGATCCAAGCCAAGACGGCGACAAATATCAGCAAAAGGGACCGTATCTCGAGGGGCCTTCATGTCTACACGCCAATTCCCTATTCCGACATTTGCACCGAGGTTAGACTCTTCAGCGATAATACCCAAAATAAGCGCCGGCCGAACACCTGTCCTTGCACCAACTTCTTTAACGAGCTGGTAAGCCTTTTCAAATGAAATTGCCGCAGATCCACGCAGACTAAACAACTCTGTGCGAATTGCATTGGCATTTTTTTCCTTATCCTTGAGCAGTTTTTGATAGGTGCTTTCCTCACCCTTTGCAAGGGCCAAGATCTTACGCTTTTCTTGTTCTTGTTCTTCGATACGCTTTTTTTGTAGCTGTTGAATACCGAGGAGGTCGGTTTGTTCGTGACGTTTATCTTCAAGATCTTGCTTTTCGTCTTCGGTGGCATCTTTTGCGTCGTCATATGCCAAGTAGGTATCTCGGAGCGACGCCTTCACTAAATGATACGAGTCGGCATCAACAAAGAAATCTGAGAACCTTTTATTGCTCAATAAAATTTCAGGCAAACTGTATGAATCAGCATCATCAAGCTTGCGAATGAGCTCGGACATGGCGCTTTTCTCATCATCAATTTTACGAGAAAGGACACCGATCTTCTTCTGTTTTGTGGCAATGTCGTCATTAAGACGTTCAATGACCAGAGCGCGTGCTTTAATAGAAAGTTTTGCCTGGGTAATTTGAGCGTTCAAAATGGCAATGTCACGTTCAAGACTGACACGCTGATTCTTCTTGCCATCCAAAATTTGCTGCTGCTGCTTGATCTCCGCCTCAAGCTGCGCAAGCTGCTTTTCGAGCTCGGCACGGCGTTCAGACACTGACTGTTGAGCATGTACGGCCATGGGCCACACAGGCATCATAATAGACAAAGTAGTAAGCGCCACGAAAAGTGCCGTCGTTACGGACAAAGTGGAACATGCACGTTGATTCTGTTGGTGATTTCGTTGATGCGTGAGCATTAATAGATCCATTATACCTGTTCCTTCTAAAGCTTACGACTATCGTATGCCCAATGGAGCAATGCTTGGCGCTGACGTGGTCGGCATGCTTCGTCATGAGGGCGACAATTATGTTTGATCTGCGCCATGTGTCGAGCAATAGCTTTCCATCGGCGAATTTGCCGTGCGTCTTCGTCTGGCAGGCGGCGACCCATGTAATACCTGCAATACCACTGAAACCACCCGCGCGGGTCATCTTTATAGATCCAGCCTTTTTGGAGCCATACTGAGAGGGGCTGGCTAGCGCGCACGCCAAAATAGTTGAGCTTCGCATCGTACGTTTCAGGCGAAAGCTTTGCCCGCGTAAACCACTCCGCCGGAAATTCTGCGCGACAATCGGTCATGTATTTTCCGCCAAACACACCGAGCTCAAGCATTTCTTGTGGGGTGAGATCAGGCTTAAACTCTGGGTCAAAATGTGTACCTGCCGGTACCACGCGTTCGTACACATAGCCGTCCTGCATGTTGTCGTGCACCACTATCGTTGTTGGTTTAAAAGATGACATACCTGTGATACTCATTCCTAATTACCAATTTAAATAAGTAACCGTAAACTGAAGAACTGTCGCGAAACTCACCCACAAAAGGTACGGGATGTTTATGTATACAACCCAGCGGGATTCCGGATGCTGGCGATACCACACCACCATGTACCATACGAGCGTCGCGAGCACCAGCGAAATATCTATCGCCGAAAGTTTTAGGCTCTGCAATCCAAATTGAATTGGCGAGAAGATCAGATTGAAAAAAAGGTTAAGGGCAAATGGCAAGACGACCATACCCGAAATTCTCTTGTTGATGTACTGGTACAAAACATAGCCAAAAGAAATTGCAATGAGCACATAGAGAACTGACCATACCGGCCCAAACAACCATGACGGAGGCGCCCAACTCGGCTTTAACACCGAGGCATACCACGCAAATGATGTATTCATACCTACAGTATAACAAATCGAGCGCCACTTCTTGAAAGAATATGGCGCTCGATCCTGAAAAGCGTGAAAAATGGAGATTTACTTCTTTGCTTCTGGCTTTGCGGCTGCTGGAGCCTTTTCGCCTTCTGCACCTTCTTCTTCCTTCTTACCCTTCTTTTCAACTTCAATACTTTCGAGGTCGATAGCTGCTGGAGCTTCTTCAACTTCTTCAACTGGCTTCGCAATAGCTGCGATAACTTCGTCTGCCTTTTCTACGAGCTCTACACCTGCTGGCAATGTAATTGCACTTGCGTGGATAGATGATTCAAACGTTGCGAGAGAAGAAATGTCTACTGTAAGGTTCTGTGGGAAGTCCTTTGGAAGAGCCTTCACCTTAAGCTGGTGAACCACCTTCACGAGGATACCACCCAATTCCTTTACCGCTGGAGCAACGCCAGTAAAGATGAGAGGAATAGAAAGTTCGAGCTTCTTACCCTTTTCAATAACATAAAAGTCAGCGTGCAAGATCTGACCAGAAACTGCATCTTCTGAAACGTCCTTGATAACCGCCTGGTGAGTTTCACCTACACCCGCGAGTTCAATAACTGAACTTTCGCCCGCCTTCTTGAAAACCTTAATAAATTCTGGAGCAGCAACAGTAACAGGAGTAGAAGCTTCCTTTGGACCGTAAAATACGGCAGGAATTTTGCCAGCTTTGCGCAAAGCTTCGACGCTGTCTGTTTTTGCTCGCTTTTCTATATGTAGAGTAAGCATAGAATGGTAGTATACAGATTTTCAAATTTTATGCAATACCCACACAGGCTCGCTCGCGCAACAAAAAACACCGTCTGTGGCGGTGTTTTTTGAGTACTTTTAGCCAGTAAAGGCGTCCTTTTACGGATTATCCCAACAGCCTGCACTTAGGAACGAACCATTGTCTCCCGACGAAGTACTCCCTGGCGAACCAACTTTTCCACTCGCGCAATAATAAGTGCCTGTGCTTGGAAGCTTAGCGATGATGACATAACACTGACCGAAGACATCGCAAGGCGACACGTGACCCCATCCACCAGTAGGTGAAGCTAGGTTGCCTGGTGGGTTAGTGTTTGTAAAGTCTGGTGCACTAAGGAAAAAGACGTTTCCTGTCTGACCGGCTAGGAGCGTAGTGAGTTGGTTACAAAGCGCTGTAAGACTCGTGGCATTGGCAGCAGTAAAACCCGCAGTAAAGTCTGTTGCGCACTCGTTTGTCGTACCGCCGTTATAAATAACCCATCCCGCAGCAGCTGTAAAATAAGCGGGGTTATTTGGATTCTCAGCATACTGTGTTGCCAAGATGTTGCGCATTTGAGCGACAACCTGCTTAACTGCAGAATCCTTGGCTCGCAATTTAGTGTTACCAAGCGAAGCGAGGACAACACTTGAAAGCAAACCGATGATGGCAATAACCACCATGAGTTCAATGAGGGTAAAACCTTTTTCCTTTAAAAACATTTTCATAAATAATTAATTCAACTTAGTTCTACGGATTATCCCAGCAGCCAGCAGCCGCCCAAGCTGTTGTTCCATTACTTGATGAGTTTGCAGGTGTTCCTTGTTTACCACTTGCACAATAGTAGGTCAAAGAGTTTGATGGAAGTCTAACCATGATTGTGTAACACTGGCCAAAAACATCACACGGGGTCGTGTGTCCTGAACCACCACCAACACTGTCAGTATAGTCAGTTGCCCCAACATATGCGTAAAGCGTACTAGCACCTGTGTCTTGCTTTATCTGTAACGCCAACTGATTACAAAGATCTAGCAGGGCCGTTGCATTCTGGGTAGAAAAGAATGCATTGGTAAATTTTGTTGCACAGTTATTGGTAAAAACACCCCCGGCGGTATTTGAGATTACCCAACCGGAATTGGACAAGAAGTAACTCGGGCTGTTTGGATTCTCAGCATACTGCGTAGCCATAACCGAGCGCATTTGGCCAACAATTTGCTTGATTGCAGAATCTCTTGCTCGCATTCTTGTGCCACCAAGCGAAGCGAGGACAACACTTGAAAGCAAACCGATGATGGCAATAACCACCATGAGTTCAATGAGGGTGAAGCCGCTTTTTGTCTTATGAAAGGAATTCATACAAACAAAAAACTAAAATAATGTTTGAGAAGCGTAGTAAAGGAAATAGAGAGACGCAGCAACACAGACCACAACCAAAGCAATGAGGAGCTTGTTTGCACCATCTTCACTCTTTACAATGCCTTTTTTGATGAGCCATGCGACCATTTTTGGCTGATCCGATGCAGACTGAAAACGCCCGTACAACACAGAACCTTGGCGTGATCCATCATTAAAATCTACTGACATATTTTCATAGTTAACTGATAAAGGAACATACCTCCATAGTATAGCAGGCAATACTCGTGCAACTTCGGCAATAGTGGATAACTTCCGGCACGTTTCTTAGTACACCGGATTCTTCGCCTTCCCTGTTTCCAAAAACTCAATAATGTTTGAAGCTGAGAGTTCGGCCATGTCGAGGCGTGCTTCCTCTGTAGCAGACGCAATATGTGGGGTCAAAATGACATTTGGTAATTTTGTAAGGCCACGCACAAGCTTTGGCTCAAACTCGAAAACGTCCAGACCGGCGCCACGAATAATTCCTTTCTGAAGCGCGTACACAAGTGCAGCTTCGTCAACAATTGGGCCACGAGCGGTATTAATAAGGTATGCAGTCGGCTTCATCATGCGAAGGCGTGCTTCATTAATAAGATGACGGGTTGAATCGAGGAGCGGCACATGGAGTGACACAACGTCAGCGATTTTCAAGACTTCATCGACGGTACTGTAGAACGTAGCGCCGGTTTCCTGTTCGAGCTTTTCATTGCGCACTACATCGTAATAGACGACATTCATGCCGAAGCCATTTTTTGCCTTGTGAGCAACATCGGCACCAATACGGCCTGTACCAATAATGCCGAGCGTTTTGCCTGCAACTTTCGTACCATGCAAGAGCATTGGATCCCAGCCATTGTATTTACCCTTCTTAATATAGAGGTCACCTTCCACTGCGCGACACGTAAGGCCAAGGATGAGCGCCCAGGTGTGCTCAGCAACACGGTCCGCGCCACCACCAGGAGTATTGGTGAGCATGATGCCGCGCTTTTTAGCTTCTGCAACGTCGAAATTGTTAAAGCCGATCGCATAGTTGGCGAAAATTTTGACCGTTGGAGCAGCGTCGAACACTTTCGCATCGATCTTGTCAGTCAATAGTGAAAGGACGGCATCATATGGCTTCTTGCTCAATGCTTTAATGATTTCCTTTTGTTCGAGCGGGCGATCTTTGGTACTTACATCTACTTCATAGCCCTTAGCGCGAAGCATGTCGATTCCCTTGTCTAAAATTTTACGAGTTACAAATACTTTTTTCATACTTTTTTATTTAGAATGTGAAATTACGTGTGTTATATGTGATGCTCGCCTTACATATGGTTGAACAACTTCAACTTTTCCATCACAACTGCCTGCATAGCTTCGCGAGCTGGCTTCTGGTACTTGTACGGAGCAACTTCGTCAGGGTTTTGCTGGAGCGTGAGGGCAAGGGCCTGGCGATACGCGAGTCGGAGCTCAGTACTAATGTGCACGATTGCGCAGCCTGAATTAATTGCGCCGACAAAGTCCTCAATGGAACCGCCGGATCCACCATGGAGTACGAGCGGCACGCCCGTTTCTGAAGAGATTTCCGCAATGCGACGCGTATTAAGAGCTGGATCTTTGCCGCCCTTGAGCATACCGTGAATGTTACCGACGGCTGGTGCAAGCATGTCTACGCCGGTGAGCTCGATAAACTTTTTCGCCTCGACAGGAGTGGTCAGAAATTCTTCGGTAATCTTTACACCTTCAGGAATTGCGCTGAGCACCTTCGACGATTTACCGATAAAACCGATTTCAGACTCAACCATAACGTCGCGACCGGTTGATTGCTTTATAGCCGCTGCGTATTCAACACACGCCTTAGCATTTGCAACATTTTCGTCGAAGGGGAGTTCGGTGCCATCGTAAATTACAGCATCAAAACCTGCATCAATCGCCTCTTTTACGCGCTCAACAGAATAGGTGTGGTCTGCATTCAAAAAAACTGGCAATCCTGGCTTACCGTTTGAACCTTCGCGCACACTGCGTACGAGTGCAACCACTTGAGCAATACCAACAAAATCACGTTCACCTTCTGATACACCGATAATAACCGGCACCTGTAAAATTTCTGCCGCATTCACCACTGCCCAAAAACCGTCGATGTTGGCAATATTAAAATGGCCAATGGCGCGACGACTCGCCTTAGCCTCCTGTACATATTCACGTAATGATTTCATGGAGTAATAATACCACGATCCAAACCCGGCAAAATGCGTGCATAGTAAGCTTTCCACATTTTCATGAGGCCGCACACCAGAATGCAGTATACTAATGGAATGTCATCATCTATTTTTTCTTCACTATTTGGACGACGATTCGATTTTTTAGCCATTGGCGACATTACCACCGACGCATTCATTAAACTTAAGGATGCACACATCAATTGCTCAATAGACAATGCTGCATGCGAGATTTGCATGAAGTTCGGCGATAAAATCCCTTTTGATCACGACGAAATTGTGGCAGGCGTAGGTAACAGCGCAAATGCAGCCGTCGCAGCAGCTCGCCTTGGTCTTAAGAGCACCCTCGTGACAACTATCGGTAGCGACCAAAATGGCCGCGACTGCCTCGCAGCACTCCGTAAGAATGGCGTGAACACCGACAATATCAGTATTGAGCGCGGCAAAAAAACAAACTATCACTACGTGCTCTGGTACGAAGCTGAGCGAACTATTTTGGTGAACCACCAAGAATATACATACGAATTCCCTCGCCTTGGCAAAGCGCCACGCTGGATCTACCTTAGCTCTATGGCTGGCGGCGAAAAAAGTGAGCAGTTCCACAACGAAATCGCCAAGTATCTCAATGAAAATCCTGACGTCCGACTCGCTTTTCAGCCAGGTACATTCCAAATGAAGGCCGGTATCGAAAAAATGCGTGACCTCTACAAGCGTAGCTATGTTTTTGTGTGTAATTACGAAGAAGCTCAGCGCATTTTGCAGACCGAGGAAAAAGACATCAAAAAATTACTCAACGGCTTGCACGTACTCGGCCCTGTAATCACTCTTATTACTGACGGCCCAAAGGGTGCGTACATGCTCGACAGTACCGCTACTTCCGAAAAATACCATTTTATGCCAATATACCCAGACCCAAAGCCGCCACGACAGCGCACAGGCGCCGGCGACGCTTTCGCATCAACGTTCACGTCAGCTCTCGCTCTTGGCAAAACTCCGCTCGAAGCGCTCCAATGGGCACCTGTAAACTCAATGTGGGTTGTGCAATTTGTCGGTGCTCAGGTTGGCCTCCTTACCCAGGACGGCATTCGATCATGGCTTCAGAAAGCTCCGGCAGACTATAAGCCGCGCGTTATTTAATACACCAGTAATTTCCCTATTTCCAGAATGGAATCTGCTTATTTCGACGACCACCCATATCACGAAGAACAAGAAGTCGCTCACACAGAGAGCGCTGTTTTAGACACAGCTGAACTGGACCCTGCACAGCGCGAAGCGCTTGAACTTGCTCAGGAAATCGAAAAACAACAAGAAGTTGTACAGAAACTTACGATTGAACTTGATCTAGCGCGAGATCGTCTTTCCGGCATTCACACAAGCGTAAATCGCGGAGAAGAAATCACCGCGGATCAAATCGGCACCGCCAAACACGAAGTCGATCGCCTCTTCGCAAAAGAAGCTGAGGCACGACGAAAACTCCACAAGCTTACGTCTCAGTATAGTGAGCTTAATGTGGACTCAGTTTAGAGATGCGTTGAGTTGCCTGCGCGCTTCATAACACGCTTTGCTGCTTCGTAAATGTGGCTGGTGCCCATGCCGTAATGTTCGAGCAATTCGTCTGGAGTGCCTGATTGGCCAAATTCGTCGTGTACGCCAATAAATTCTATTGGGGTTGGGAGTTCGCGCGCTAACGCTTCAGCAACAGCGCCGCCGAGCCCACCGTGCACCTGATGCTCTTCAATAGTAACGACTGCGCTTGCAGCTTTTGCAGCAGCGACCACGGCCTGAACGTCGAGCGGTTTAACCGTAGGAACATTGAGGACAAGTACGCCAATCTTTTCTTTTTCCAAATCGCGAGCAACCTGGAGGGCTCGGTACACGAGGGCGCCAGTAGCGATGAGTGCAACTTGTGCCTTACCAGCAGGCGGCTGCCAGAGGACTTGCGCCTTGCCGATCTCGAACGGTGATTCCTTGGTAGTCATGATTGGAGTTTTTTCGCGTGCAAGACGAATGTAGGTCGGTTGATTTGTTTTGGCTGCAGCTATGGTCGCTTTTTCAGCTTCTAGGGCGTCGCACGGAGAAATTACCACCATGCGCGGAATGATGCGCATGAGAGCCATGTCTTCGATTGCTTGGTGTGTTCCGCCGTCCGGACCAACAGAAATTCCCGCGTGAGAACCTGCGATTTTTACTGGTTGATCGTTATAGCAAATGGTCGTGCGAATTTGCTCCCAGTTACGACCCGGGCTAAACATTGCGTACGAAGTAATGAATGGAATTTTGCCCATAGCAGCCATGCCGGAAGCTACGCTCGCCAAGTTTTGCTCAGCCACACCCATTTCTACAAAACGTTCTGGGAATTGTGCGCGCAACAAATGCATTTGCGTTGATTCGGTAAGGTCTGCACAGAGACCAACCACGCGCTTGTCTGCCTGAGCCGCAGCCAAAAGCCCTGTACCAAAACCTTTTCGGATTGGTGCCTGCTCAACATCTTTCTCAAAGAGGCGCGGATTTAATTTTTGTGAAGGGTTTACCATGGCAATGTAATTAGTTGTCGTGATGTTCGTTCTTTACTGCGCCGCCCCATGTGCGTGAATGTGCGAAAGCTCGACGAGCAGTTTCGATTTCTTCTTTTGTCTGTGGTGGTTTACCATGCCATTCGAACATACGCTCGAATTCTGGAATACCTTTTGATGCTACCGTGTACGCGATAATGACCGACGGACGATCAAAAATTGAGCGAGCTTGCTCGAATGCGCTAATAATTGCAGCAACATTGTGACCATCGATTTCCTGGACGTGAAAGTTAAATGACTTCCACTTATCTGCGAGTGGGTTGAGCGGCATAATGTCTTCGGTAAAACCGTCGATCTGGATATTGTTACGGTCGATTACAACGGTAAGATTGTGCAGGCGCTCTTTACCTGCGAGCATAGCTGCTTCCCAGACTTGGCCACAATTAAGTTCGCCGTCGCCCGTAAGACAGTAGAATTGCTTTGAAGATGTTTTGCCATGATCGATTCTGTCTGCGAGTGCCATACCAACTGCCTGCGAAAGCCCCGAACCGAGCGGGCCTGATGATGTTTCAATACCCTTGAGCCATTCGCGATGAGGGTGCCCTTGTAGACGGCTGCCGAATTTACGAAGCGTATTAAGCTCGCTTACTGGGAAATAGCCGGCATGAGCCATGGTCGCATAGAGCACTGGGCAAATGTGACCGTTTGAAAGCACGAGACGGTCGCGCTCAGCCCAATCAGGCTGGTGCGGATCATGACGCATGGTGTGAAAGTAGAGCGTGGCAAAAATATCTGCCATGTCTAATGGACCAGCGGTGTGACCAGAACCTGCAGCAATGAGCATTTCAACAATTGAACGTCGAATAGCGTATGCTTTTTCTTGAATCATACGAATAACAGTTTCGTCATGGAGTATTGGCATTTAGCTATTTTACCACAGGGTCGAGCGTGCTGTGGACGATGTCATCAACAGTTTGACGATCTGCATTGAGTTGCGCATCGTCTTCATCTTCGAGTGAATCAAAATATGCGTCAGCGGCTGAAGCAAGCATGCGTTCGTTGAGAGCGTCGATTTTCGAGATGAGTTCTTCTTTCGTATTGAGGAGTTCTTGGTGCAAGCCGTTAAAACCAGACTGAACGAGCGATTCGAGGCGTTCAAAGTATGCGTACTCTTTTTCCATGTGTTTTGTAAAAAAATAATAACGAACGTTTCCGTTCGTCATAAGAGTAGCAGCTGCGGTATGAAGAAAATGTAAAGAACCTATTAAGCTTCACCAAATAAACTATCAAGATGGTCGATTGCGCTCTTTAGGTTTGGCTCGGCAAAAAGTGCAGAACCAATGACAAGGCGTGTTGCGCCGGCATCAATAAGTGCCTGAGCATTTTCCATATTCACTCCACCGTCTACACTAATCGGCATGTGCGGGTATGCCTGGCGAATTGCTGCCACTTTTGCAATAACGCGCTCGTCAAATGGCTGACCTTGAAAGCCTGGCTTTGCAATGCCCATACACTGCACGAAAGCAATGTGTTCAGCGTGCTCAGCAATGGCATGAATCGGCGTGTCGAGATTAAGCGCGAGGCCGATTTCCACCCATGAACGAAACGCTTCTGCATGCGCCTTCACATCGCGTGTTTTTTCGGCCGGCAGCACAATACGCGCCGCGCCGGCACGAACCCAATCAGACACAACACGGTCAGGTTCTTCTACCATCAAATGAATTTCGTAATTTACCTGTTCCCAAAATGGCAACCCGCGCTCTTCGCTCAAAATTTCGTCGAAAATATCGTCTTCGGGTGTGACTGAAGCTCCATTGCCAGACGAATTCCCGTATGGCCAGGTGCGGCTCGGCACAAAAACACCATCACACACATCGAGCTGTACAATGGGCACAAGCGACTTCACCAAATCAACCTTGTCTTCAAGATCAAAGTAGGCTGCTGGCAAAATTGCGGGAATAATATGACTCATGAAATAGATGTGGCGTGGTGCGCCAGTAATTACATAATAGTATCGAGCATGTCGTTGCGACGAGCGTATTTTTCTTCACCAGAAAAAGGAGTGTTGAGCCACAGTTCAACTGCCCATTTTGCTTCGTCAGCGGTAACAAAACGTGCACCAAACGAAAGCACATTTGCATTATTGTGCTCGCGTGAAAGCTTTATGATTTCTTCAGCTTTTGCGCGATTTTCATTGCCGTAAAAAACCACAGCACGCACACCAGGAAAACGATTCATAACCATAGCTTCGCCCTGTCCCGAACCACCAATCACAACTGCGCATACGTTTTCTGGGTCTTGAGCAACAGCAAAACCGGCCGGCGTAAGAAGCTCAGGAAAATCATCCTCGGGATCGAGAATGTCTGGACCCATGTCTTCAATCTCATAGCCAATAGCCGGCAAAAATTCGCACAGCATATTTTTAAGTTCAAAGCCGGCATGGTCTGACGCCAACAAAATTTTCTTTTTAGAAGTATTTTCGTTTTCTTTCATAATCGTTATGGTAGCAGTATAGCATTTTTGCTACAAATCTACTTTTCACCCTTCACGATATAGCGTTTCTCGAAAGCACCGCGCTCACTCGCCTTTTTCTGGCGAATTTCTTCAAGTTGTGCGTATTCTGGCAATGTAGACAGTGCATGCACAACCTCGAACACATCAGCCAGTTCCTCTACGGCGCCGTTTGAGTCAGCAAATTCCTGCGCCTCTTCCTGTAGTTTTTTAATAAGTTCAGCCAGGTATTCAGCATCATCAGCAATACGCTTCTCGTACGGTACACCCTTTGCATCGAGAATTTCAGGAATGCGGTCGCGGACGAGTTTTTGGTAGTGATGTGGCATTTTAAACCTTTAGTACTGAGTAAGCGCCACACAAAATTCAATTATTAACGGCACGAGCAAAATCGCACCAAGGATTCTCCCGTTTTTCTTTTCTTTTGGCCAAGGTGAACTCTTCTCTGAAAAAAATTTCATTTGACCTTGCCAGATCAAGAAAATTCCGAGGATGAATAAAAATATTGTCATGATTCTTAATTACAGTATGTAGCGAACGAATGTATGCGTATAACATAGTTCATTATCGTACCACGTCAGCTTCATTTGCATATTTTATCACAATTTTAGAAAAAACCTCCGGCGTTCACCTCTTTTAAACTCGATAATTCGAGCACATAAAGAGGTGGCGTGTTGGTGCTCTTATTTAATTTTCAAAGTACAGATAAATCATATGTATAAAATCTTGAAACAGCAATTAAATAAGGCTTATTTAAGCTACTTGACAAAAATACTTTTCATGCTAAAATGTAAGTAGATGGACGCTCAACCTGATGGTAACGGCAATGCCGTTTTAGTCCTGGAGAAGGACTACTCCTCTTTTGAGGAAATGATGTCTGATCTAGGCATCACAATCGAGGACATCCAGCACTTCGCTGTTGTCCATTGTGTGGCTCGTACCATTCCGCCTTTCATTGCTCGTCATGATTGCACCGGAGTGGATGAACATGGACAGATTGACCGCTGGGGCACAGACCAAGTTGGAACCCCTCAAAAAGGTGACAAACTTGTTATGTGGGAGGATGTTCTCCAAAAGAACGTCCCAGCCAATCAGGTTGTGTAGCGATACCTCCAAACTCGCTCAAGATTTCCCCGCCGATCACTTCACTGTGGTCGGCGAATTCTTTTATATAAGTTTTCCCACCTCCAACACATGTCTCACCAACGTATGTGTATACCCCATTTCATTGTCGTACCATGCGAGGACCTTCACCAAATTGCCGCCAGCAACGCGCGTAAAGGCGAGGTCAGCGATAGATGCATGAGGGTTACCGACAATGTCGTGCGAAACGAGCTGCTCTTCAGTAACGGTGAAGATCCCCTTCCAACGGTCTGATGCTGCGGCCTTCTTGAGGATAGCGTTCACTTCTTCAGCAGTGGTGTCACGCTTTGCAACAAAGGTAATGTCTACAATAGAACCGGTCACAACAGGCACGCGGATAGAGATACCGTCGAACTTGCCCGCAAGGTGGCTCATGATTTTAGTAACAGCGATAGCAGCACCGGTAGATGATGGCACGAGGTTTTGTGCAGCAGCGCGACCTTCGCGATAATCCTTTTTGCTTGGACCATCAACAAGGCTCTGGCTTGCTGTGTAAGCGTGAACTGTGTTGAGCAATGCCTTTTCTACGCCGATAGCTTCATCGAGGATGGCAATGAGTGGGCTGCCGGCATTGGTAGTACATGATGCATTTGAACTTACCTGAGCGCCTTCGAGTGCTTTTTCGTTCATGGCCATGAGGACAGTTGCACTTTGGACAGCGGCACCTACTTCGTCTTTGGTTGGAGCAGAGACAACAACGCGCTTAGCTCCGGCTGTAATGTGAGCCATGGCTTTGTCGCCAGAGGTGAAGAGACCAGTAGATTCCACGACGATGTCTACATTCATAGCACCCCATGGCAACTTTGTAGGATCTTTTTCGCTCACGTATGCAACACTTTTGCCGTCGATAGAAAAACTCTTGCCGTCTGCAGCAATTTCAACAGTAAAAGGACTGACGCCGTATGCGGTGTCGTACTTGAGCAAATACGCACTGTTCTTAATGTCGGCCAAGTCGTTCACCGCCACCACTTCGATAGCTGGATTAGAACGCGCCACCTTAAAGAACGCTCTGCCGATGCGACCAAAACCGTTAATTGCCACTCGTGTTGTTTTCATATCTCTAATCCTTTAATTTCTGAATATTAATAAAATGCCGCCATCCTCTGCGCATGCAATGAGGTAAGTATACCATCTTTTTGCACGTACCCTTGCCCACTACTTGCCCTGACCATACAATCTGCGCACTTCCGTCGCGGTGAGTACACGGTTATACACGCGGACTTCGTCAATCACGGCATCCGATTGACGATTCGAAATCGCACCACCATCTCCAATATTTAGATTGAGCGCAGCATCGGTATTATACGTACCAACACCATTTGTTTGAGTACTGTACGTTTGCTCAACACCATTCTTGTAGATTTTTACACCAGTTGCCGACAAACCTCTGTCCCATGTGGCAACAAGATGGACCCATCGATTCATGTCAGCTGCAGTAGTAAATGAGTTAAGCGCAGAATCAACTGCCAATGATGAGGTGTTAAAAATAGCGCCGAATGAAATCAAGCTGTTTGCCTGTGTAATTCTAAAAAACCACCCTGCCCCACCTGATGCATTAGTTGATTTACTTACCAAATACCCACCACCACCAACACCATACGAACGCGCCTTTACCCACAAAGAAACAGTGACTGCGGGCAGATCGTCTAACGTCGTGCCGGAACCAGCATTCGCTGCGTCATTGGTCCCATCAAAATTGAACCCTTGGCCAAAACGACCAGGTGCATAGAATGTTGTGGTCGAAATATTACTAAGTGTTACTGTATTACCATTACCCGATAAATCCCGAGCGGTTCCATTGTTCATATGCTTTCCGTCGAACGTCCAGTAACCGACGAGGCCGCACGACAAGTTGTGTGAGCATGCGCTCTGAGCAGTGGTCGTAGCAGTAAGCTGCGGACTTATTCCTAGTGTAGTTACCCCATTTGTGTATAACTTTGCAATCTCAGAAGCAGAAAGCGCACGATTATAGACGCGCACATCGTCCATCAGTCCTTTATAAAACGTGCCTGAAGCTCCACCGATAGTCAGCGAGCTTCCTGTAGGGGTAATACTACCCGTCGCGGCAGTCGAGGTAACTAGGACATTGTCTACGTACAACTTTTGAGTAGTACCATCGTACGTTGAAAGCAAATGGTGCCATCCGCCATCAAACAAATTCTTTCCACTTGCGGTTATGTCTGCTACCCAGTTATTTACACCAGATAAGTACATAAGCACAATTCCATCAGGACGTATGTACATAAGATACCCGAGACTTACTTTTTCAAGAACATTCAAATAAGTTCCGGACCCTTTACTCACTGGCTTGATCCATGCAGACATGGTGATTGCCGTGGTTGGACTCAAACCCGAACCATTTCCAGCGTCGAGCGCATCATCGACACCGTCAAAATTAAAACCTTGCCCCATCTTTCCAGGCGCATAGAAACTCGAGGTCGCAATACTCGTGAGACGAGCTGTATTGCCGTTTCCAGAGAGATCGCGCGCTGCTCCATTATTCATATCCTTCCCATCAAAGCTCCAGTAACCGACGAGGCCGCATGCAAGGTTACTTGTACAACTATTCTGAGCTGTTGTTGTCGACATAAGTTTTGGGCTTGTTGCTTGCGATGACAGACGTTGGTTATATGCCGTTTGAATTTCTGAAGACGAAAGAGTTCTGCCGTACAAGCGAACATCATCTATCAGACCCCTTACTGACTGTCCCGCATTGCGTGAGCCACCAATCGTCAAATATCGACGGGCATCGAATGTTCCCGCACTTGGTGTAACACTACTCACAAGCACACCGTTCACGTACCAATCCATCTGCGTCGGTGTGTAATTAATAACATTGTGATACAAGCCATTCTGTACCTCAGCATAGGTCGCAGTGAGATTCGCTGCACCACCGTTGTTTGAAGACATTTGTATTTTACTATTGCCGCCAGTGCTATAAAAACGCATCGTTTTTGAAGCATCCGCAAAACTATCTGCTCTAAAATACATTCCGGCTGTGTTGCCCGGCCAACTTCCCTGCGAAAAATTATTCCTCCACCAAAAAGACAGGCTGAATGTCGTGAGCGATTGTGTAACATCAATATCAACAAAATCATCGTATCCATCAAAGCGAAAACCTTGCCCAATAATGCCCGGAGCAAAGAAGGTAGAGGTCGAAATATTGCTCAGTGTTCCACTAGCCATACCACCCATTGAATCCATCACTCTGCCATTTACCACGTCTTTTCCATCAAATGTCCAATACCCAAGAAGTCCGCACGAACGTCCCGATGAACAACTTGTTGTTGCAGTATTCATTGGCGACATTCCAATCGTGCCAGCCAATGCTTTCTCCGCACCAAAGCTAAACACATATACTGCGACGACGATACCAATTGTGAGGTTAATTAATTTCATAATGGATTAAATTACTGTGGGTGCCGGAGCTTGCTCAGGTACTGGTTCTGGTGCAGGCGCTGGCGTTGGCTCTGGCGCAGGAGCCGGAGTTGGAGCAGGCTCTGGTGCAGGCGCCGGTGTAGGCTCAGGTGTCGGAGTCGGTGTAGGTGCTGGGGCTGGAGTTGGCTCTACTACTGATCCCCCGCCCGACTGAGTTGTTGTGCCGTTTGATGTGGTGTCTGTAGGTGTACTCGATGCCGTATCAGTTACAAACGGATCAGGTGTTCCAGGTGTTGTCGTGGTGCCGTTTGTAGTTGTTGTACCATTTGAACCGTCAATTATTGAGCCTGAACCACCTGAAGTTGTCGTAGTGCTGTTTGTTGTGGTGTCGGTTGTTGTTGCATTACCGCCTGTAGTTGTTCCGCCGGTTGTATTCGTGCCATTTGCTGGCAAACCAGCATTGGTATTTGCCTGGCGGATCAAGTTCTTCAATCCTTCCTTGTCGATACAAACATCGTCAACACAGAGCTTTTCTTCAACGTGTACCTCCTTCACAAAGACTGACTTCATAGACACGATCATTTCCTTCATAGCATCAGTAATTTTACCTGCGAGGTAAGAAATGTATGACTCGTGCGTTGCGTTTGGACCAAGTGCTGAAATACCTGTTGTACTTGCCATGTCAGCAATCATCTTCTGCTGCTCCTGAACAGCCTGGATAGTGAGTGCGGTCAATCGTTCAAAGTGTACAGTCATTGGCTTGCCGTCATATCCGTAATCTACGAGGAGTGGATTTACCTTCTCAACTTCTTCTGCGATCACACCGATTGATGAAGGACTTTCTTCTGGGCTTGCGTACTCTGGCTTATAATCGAAGGTCACGACACGGAGAGCACCCAATTGTCGAACAGCTTCACCAGAACCAAGCGTCGCAATATTCTGCTTGAATCGTTCTGATGACGGTGTACATGTCGCAGCACCAGCGTTTGTGATGTCGTTTCCAGTAGTGATACAAACTGCGTTACCAGTTGCTGAAGACGTTAGACCAGAGAATGCAACGGTACCGGTAACTGAAAGCTTACGCCATGGTGATGTTGTACCAACACCAACGTTACCGCTGTTCGCAACAATGAGGTTTGTAGCTGTAGATGAGCCGACAACAAACGCTGGGTTTGTAAGACCGATTGCTGGGTTAATGCTAAACAATGCCCATGGCGATGTCGTACCTACACCAACACTTCCGTTATCAAGAACCTTGAACAATGTTGATGAAGCAGTATTTACCAATTCGAACGTGCCGTTTGTGCCGGTGCCGTTCGCGAAAACCGTCAACTTAGATGTCGGTGCTGTCGTACTACCGATTGCTACACGTGGGTAGTCAGACTGCAACCAACCAGAGCCCGCAGAGAGACCGTACACTGCAATAGTTGAACTACCGTTGAGTGACGCGGTGTAACCCTGAACCGTACCCGACACCGCACTCGCAAGTGGCAAATCTGTCCACGACACCATACCTGCATCAGTATCAAAGTTGAGGTTACCTGTCTGGAAAGCACTTGCCGACGTAATACCCGATGTTGCGTCATATACCAAACCACCAATACCAACATTCAAACCACCCAAAAGTGTCGTTGTTGATGTTGTTGAATGTGCAAAGAAGTAATCAGAAGCAGTGAAGCCTGCAACTGAAAGCTGTGCGTATGGTGACGTTGTACCAACACCAACCTTGCCGTTCGAATCGATGATCAAGGCTGTTGTAGTTGCCGAGCCGGTTGTAGACGCGAACAATGCGATTGGGGCTGTCTGACTGTTAAAACCATATACCGCCAATGTTGTTGTTGCTGCTGATCGACCAGTTACTGACAAGAGAGCATACGGAGACGTAGTACC
>JACCDK012194680.1_pt1 | contig 44108 bp, 32 predicted proteins | sample 7445871 | NCBI WGS metagenome assembly JACCDK01 (sample SAMN15323436, study PRJNA562643) | freshwater metagenome | isolation source: river surface water | place: USA:Blue River Watershed | collected 2017-08-15 | reverse complement strand
CGCATCAAAAACGGTATCTAAATCGGCATCAGAAAGATTAAAATTAACCAATTCTAAGGTTGGCTCATAGGTTCTTCTATCTCTTACCGGATTGGTTTGCGTAAATAAGTGCCCTCTAGTGCGGTATCCTTCAATAAGTTTTAAAACATTAAATTCTTTTTGAAGTTTTTCTGAAACTACTCCGTTTTCGGCATAATTAGCAATCTGAACCCCAGCATTTTCTTCATTGTAGGTTTCCATTCCAAAATCAAAACCTTGAAAAAATGCTCTCCAACTTGGCTCTACGCTATCTGGATTGTCAATATATTGCTCGTATAATTGTGCGAAAAACTCGGTATGTGCTGCGTTTAAGAAAGAAAACCTATCCATATTTTTTATATAAGTAATCGTATAATTGAAAAATTTTATGCAAAAGTAAAATATTTATAACAATCTTTCTATGTTTTTGATACATTTATATCGCTAAATAAATATATACTAATTATGGGGATAATTTCTATGAGATTAGTAATAAAAACGTTTTTATTAGTTCTTCTATTTGGGATATTTTCAAAATTATATGGTCAATCCGATTTAGCAGAAAAACAAAAGAGTGACTTTTGGGAAAAAGTGCAATTTGGCGGTGGATTTGGACTAAGTTTGGGAACGGGTTTTACGGATGTTACCCTTGCGCCTAGTGCAATTTACAATCTAAACCAATATGCTTCAATCGGTTTTGGTCTGCAAGGCAGTATCGTTTCACAAAAAGATGTTTTTAGTTCCACTATTTATGGTGTTAACTTTATAACCCTTTTTAATCCAATTGATGAATTGCAATTATCTATTGAGATGGAACAAGTTCGAATTAATAACACCTTTAGCAACCCAAATTCTGCAACAACTAAAGATAATTTTTGGAACACCGGTCTTTTCGTTGGTGGTGGTTACCGAATGGAAAATGTTACGACAGGAGTCCGCTACAATCTGTTATTTAATAAAGAGAATTACATCTATACTGATGCTTTAATGCCCTTTGTTAGGGTTTATTTTTAATACATGTAAAATATTAAAATTATTAAATTGTAAAAAAAATTGGTTTAAATTATTACTTGGAAATTATTTTGTATTATTGCCGTGAATTATATAAAAAAGTTTAATTTAATTATAAAAAAATGAAGAAAATTATTTTAGTGTCTTGTTTTTTATTACTTGCAATTTCAGGTAAAGCTCAAGACATATTAACAATGCACAATGGCTCTTCTATTGAAGGTAAAGTATTAAGTATTGATGGAGCTGCAATTACATTTGTATACAAAGGAGAAGATTTATCTCAAAAGATTTCAAAAATTGCAATCAACACAATAAAATTTGCTTCTGGAAGAAAACAAGTTATTACTGAAAGAATCAATATTGAAGGGAAAGATGGTTTTAAAAATGTGATTTTAACTAAAAACCCTGAGGATGTTGAAGGATTAACAAGAATTGGTGAAGTTAAAGGAAAAACTGCATTTATTAGCTACAGAACAGGTGCTAATGCCGATAAAAAATCAGAAGAAAGATTAAAAGAAGACTGCTTCAATCTTGGAGGAGTTGTTGTTTTAGTTACTGAAGATAAAGATTATGATGTAGGTAACCGTCTTAATAAAGGTTTAGGAAGTTCTCAAGCTAGAATGGTTGGAGTAGCCTACAAATACTAATCAAACATTGAAATAAAAAAAAAGGTTGTCAAATTTGACAACCTTTTTTTTAATATTTATTTCTAAACCAAACTTTCATCCATTCCCGTTTTAATACTAAGAAGGCAACCTGTTGGGAAAGTTCCATTATATCTGATCCATCTAGTTTTTTTACTTCGTTTTCGGGCACGTCTACTATATAAAGCAAACTCAAATATTCTGTAAATTTATACTGAATTAAACGATAAATTTTTTCATGTAGTACTGACTTTAAATCTTCAGGAAGGATCGTAATTGGTAAATCAATTGGTTCGTTGGCAAAATTAAAGTCCTTATTTAACTGTTCAATTAATTTAGAATAAAGGGCTTCTTTTTCGGCTTCCGAAAGTAAATTATCGGTAGAAATTGGCGCAATAAAACTAGACATTTCTGCTCATTAGATTTTCTCCAAACGTGCGCAACATCGATTTCTTTTCTTCAGAAATTACCATTTTATCTAAAGTGTCAAATGCATTTAAAGTATATTCTTGAATAGCTTGCTTAGTAGCTTCGGTTGCTCCAGTAACATTAAATAGCTCTTTCACAGTAGCAATTTTACTTTCATTATCAGAAAGATGAATTGAGAACAATTGCATTAATTGATTTTTTTGATTGGCATCAGAGAACGCAATGGCTTTCAAATACAAATAAGTTTTTTTGTTTTCAATAATATCCCCACCTACTTGCTTGCCAAAAGTTTTTGGGTCACCAAAGGCATCCAAATAATCGTCTTGTAATTGGAATGCAATTCCTAAATTCAATCCGAAGTCGTATATCAAATTAGCATTTTCATCAGAAGTTTCAGCTACTATGGCACCCATTTTCATGGCTGCAGCAACTAAAACTGCCGTTTTATATTCTATCATTTTAAGATACTCAGGGATGGTAACGTCATCTCGAGTTTCAAAATCTACATCGTATTGTTGTCCTTCACAAACTTCTAAAGCTGTTTTACTAAATAAAGTGGCAAGGTCTCTAAATATTTTAGGCTCGTATTCTTCAAAATGTTGGTAAGCCAAAATGAGCATTGCATCACCAGATAAAATTCCGGTATTGATGTCCCATTTTTCATGAACGGTTACATTCCCTCTTCGCAAAGGTGCATCATCCATAATATCATCATGAACCAAGGAAAAATTATGAAAAACTTCTACTGCTGTAGCAGCTGCCAATGCTTTTTTACAATCTACATCAAAAACTTCTGTAGCCATTAAAGTTAGTATCGGACGCATTCGCTTTCCGCCAAGAGACAAGATATACTCTATAGGTTCGTATAAATTTTTAGGTTCTTTAGTCAAATGTAAATTTGAAAAATAACTTGAAATTAATTCTTGATAATGGGAAATAGAATGCATTAATTCTTCTTTTATGATTAAGGTTTCAGCTTGTACAAAGTAAGTTAAAAAACTTTAAACAATAAAAGAGAAAACAACTCTAATGTTAAATTTATGTAAATACATTGGAAACTATTTTAGTATTAAAAGTTTCCATTATATATTTGCAACCGAAATTATTCAATAATGAAAGACAAAATCATCAAAAAAGCTACAGATATGTTCTTGAAACTTGGTTTCAAGAGTGTAACTATGGATGATATTGCTTGTGAAATGTGTATTTCTAAAAAAACTATTTACAAGTACTTTAGTAATAAAGAAAGTCTTATTGAAGAAGGAACAGAAGTAGTACATCAAAATATTCATAATAGAATTGACGCCATTATTTCGAAAAACTTCAATGCCATTGAAGAAAATTTTGAAATAGTAAAATTGATGAAAGATACATTTCAAACCTATGAAGCTTCGCCTGTTTATCAATTAAAAAAACACTACCCAGAAATTTATCAAAAATTAATCGCTAGCGAATTGGAAGATTGCAACATCTTATTTTCTCAAAATATGGCTAAAGGAATAGCCCAAGGTTTGTATCGAGAAAATATTGACATCCCTTCTTTTGTAAGATTTTATTATACTATAATTTTCTCTATCAAAGAAACAACCCAATTAGAAAGTGAATCTTTAAAACTAGAGATGCAAGCATTAGAATATCATACCAGAGCACTTGCAACTCCAAAAGGAATCCTAGAACTTGAAAAACAATTATCTAATATTAATAACTACTAAATTCATGAAAAACAATCTTGTATTAGTTTCACTTTTGTTATTTGTAAGTGTAGTAACGGCTCAAACAAATAAAGAGTCGTATTCATTTACCCTAAAAGAAGCTATTGACCATGCCATTCAAAATAACTATTCGGCCAAAAATGCCAATAGAGATATTGAAGCTGCAAAACACAAAAAATGGGAAACTACCACAATGGGTTTACCACAAATTAATGGAAATGTTGGTTATCAAAACAACATTGAAATACAAAAATCATTAATTCCAGCAGAAATTTTTGGGGGTCAACCTGGAGAATTTGCAGAGGTTGCATTTGGAACAAAACACAACATAAGCTCAAGTTTAACATTGAGTCAGTTGTTATTTGATGGTTCCTATTTAGTAGGATTACAATCTGCAAAAACCTATCTAAAAATATCCGAAAACGCAAAAATAAAAACGGATCAAGAAATCAAAGAAATTGTAATCAATTCGTATGGAAACGTTCTTTTGGCAGATGAAAGTATTTCAATATTACAAAAAAACAAAACAATATTAGAAAAGACCTTTTCAGATACCAAAGAAATCTACAAAAACGGATTAATTGAAGAAGAAAATGTAGAACAATTGCAAATTACTTTATCGGCTATTTCTAGTTCATTGGAAAATGTTAAGAGACAAAAAACAATTGCTAATAATATGTTGAAGCTTATTTTAGGAATTGATTTACAAAATGAGCTTACACTGAAAGATAAATTAGATGTCTTATCACAAAACAATGTTGATTTAGCATTGTTAAAAGAAGAATTCAATGTCACTAACAATATTGATTTTCAAATTGGACAAAATCTTTTAACCAGCAAAGAATTGTTATTGAAATTAGAGAAAAGTAAAGCGCTACCATCACTTGGAGCTGCAGTAAATTTTGGATACAATGCTTTTGGCAATCAATTCAACTTTTTAAATCAAGGCCAAAGATGGTTAAACTTTTCAAATGTAGGAGTGAGCTTACATGTTCCTATTTTTAGCAGTTTAGGAAGAAATTCAAGAACTCAACAAGCCAAAATTGCATTAGAGCAATCAAAAACTCAATTAACACAAACCGAGCAACAACTAAAATTACAATTTGAAAAAGCACGAAGTGATTATGAGTTTAGTTTGGAGCAATTAACAACCTCAAAAAGTAACTTAAATCTAGCTGAGCGGATTGAAAATAAAAATCAAATCAAATTTAAAGAAGGTTTAGCAAGTAGTTTTGATTTGACCAAAGCGCAAGAACAATTGTACGCTGCGCAGCAAACCTATTTACAAACCATGCTGGATGTTATTAATAAAAGAGCTACATTAGAAAAATTACTAAATAAAAACAAATAAACTATTTAAAATAATATGAGAAAATTACTATCAATATCAGCACTTTCTATACTTCTATTTTCATGTGGAGGAAAAGAAACGAATCAGTCAATTGAAAATTTAATTGAATCAAAAAACATTAAAGAATTACAAGCTAAAAAAAGCGCTTTACAATCCGACATCGCAAAAATTGAAGAGGCACTTTCAAAATTAGATGTAAAAAAAGTAGAAGCATTAGTTTCTGTATTACAAGTTAAAGACACTGTTTTTAATCACTATTTAGAAATTCAAGGCGATGTAGATACTAAAGAAAACATTTTAATTCAGCCTGAATTTAGTGGAACATTAACTTTATTAAATGTTAAAGCAGGACAAAGAGTATCGAAAGGACAAATTTTAGGTCGAATTGATGATGCGGGAATGGGACAACAATTGGCTAGTTTAGAAAATCAATATGCGTTAGCAAAAACTTCATTTGAAAGACAAAAAAATCTATGGGCTAAAAAAATTGGTTCGGAAATTCAATTTCTTCAAGCTCAAACGCAAATGATTTCTGCTCAAAAAGGAGTAGCACAAATGCGAGCGCAATTGGCAAAAACTATTATCAAAGCACCGTTTAGTGGAACAATTGATGAAGTGTTTGTAGAAAAAGGACAAGTTGTAGCCCCAAGCCAACAAGGATTAATGAGAATCGTTAATTTAGGTAATATGTATGTTTCTACAACCGTACCAGAATCGTACATAGGAAAATTAAAAGTGGGCACTGAAGTAGATGTGTTTTTAAAATCATTAGGTAAAACCTATAAAGGAAAAGTACGTCAAGTAGGTAATTTTATCAACCCAAGTAACAGAAGCTTCGGAATTGAAGTAAGTGTTCCAAATCCAGAAAATTTATTACGCCCTAATCAAGTTGCTAATTTAAAAATCATGGATTATAGCAATAAAAAAACAATTGTAGCTCCAACTAATGTAGTACAAGAAGATGGAGAAAAAAATAAGTTTGTTTTTGTAGTTGCTAATTCTAATGGTAAAACTGGAACTGCTAAAAAAGTATTAGTTAAAACAGGAAAATCATCGAATAATGTAACCGAAATCTTGAGTGGATTATCAGAAAATGACATCATCGTTACTGAAGGTGTAAATAGCATTTCTGAAGGAATGAAACTTAACTTCTAAATAAATTGTCTAAAGTTTAAGGTTTAAAGATTTTTAGCCCCTGCTAAAACTTTAAACTTCAAACCTGAAACCTGAAACATAAAAATATGAGTCATAAAAATAAAGAATTTAGTATTTCAAATTGGGCAGTAGAAAATCGAGTTACGGTTTATATACTTACCCTTTTGATTGTAATCACAGGAACTGTTGCCTACATTACAATGCCAAGAGAGGATTTCCCAGAAATTATTGAAAACAAAGTATATATCTCCTCTGTTTTCCCAGGAAACTCAGCAGAAGATGTTGAAAAATTAGTAATCAAACCACTTGAAAAAGAGTTTAAAAACATTTCGGGTGTTGAAAAAATTACTTCAAGCTCTTTTCAAGATTATGGAATGATCATCGTAGAATTTGCAGATAAAGTAACTATTGAAGATGCAAAAGTTAAAATTAAAGATAAAGTTGATTTAACAAAAGCAGATACTGATTGGCCAAATCTTGACAACGGAAGTAAAGTGGAGCCAAATGTATTTGAATTAAACATATCTGAAGAAGTGCCCATTTTAAATATTAACTTAAAAGGGAATTACACTACACAGCAATTAAAAAAATACGGAGAATTACTTCAAGATGATATTGAAGAAATCGCCGAAGTTAAAAAAGTAGACATTCTTGGAGTAGATGATAAGGAAGTAGAAATTGCTGTTGATATATTTAAAATGACTGCTGCGCAAGTTTCTTTTGACGAAATTCAAAACGCAGTTAAGTACGAAAACATGACGCTTTCGGGAGGTAACTTAATCAGTCAAGGATCGAGAAACAACATTCGAATTGTTGGAGAAATCAAAGACCCTAAAGAATTAGAAAATATCATTGTCAAGTCATATGGAGGTACCGTTTATCTTAAAGACATAGCAACAATTAGCTTTAAAGAAAAAGAAAAAACAACCTATGCTCGTGAAAAAGGAACCGAGGTAGTGATGTTGAATGTTAAAAAACGTTCCAATCAAAACATGATTTCTGCTATTGAGCAAGTAAAAGAAAAATTAGAAAAAGCCAAAACTTCGTATTTGCCTTCTAACCTTGAATTACAATTATCAAACGACCAGTCTTCTCGAGTTGAACACCAAGTAGACGAACTTTCCAACCACATCATTTTTGGAATTGTATTGGTAATGATTGTATTAATGTTCACCATGGGATTACGAAACTCCTTATTTGTAGGAGCTGCAATTCCATTATCGATGTTGATGGCGTTTAGTATTCTTTCTGCCTTTGGATTAACCCTAAATACCATGGTTCTTTTTGGTTTAGTTATGGGATTAGGAATGTTGGTAGATGACGGTATTGTAGTAGTTGACAATGTATTTGCCAACATGCAAAAAGGAATGGATCGTGTTTCGGCTTCAAAAATTGGAATTGGCGAAATTGCTTGGCCAGTAATTTCTTCAACAGCTACTACCTTAATGGCGTTTTTACCATTCCTGCTATGGCCTGGAACAATGGGTAAATTCATGAAGTATTTCCCAATTACTTTAACGGTAACTTTAACTGCATCGCTATTTGTTGCGATGGTTGTGAATGCTGCAATGACGGGAGGTTCTATGGATATTGAAGATAAAAATGTATCTAAAAAATCTGCAAAATTATACTCAATAATATTCACAATAATTGCAGTTATTTTTGTCCTTATCGGAAATATCTTCGATTCAAAATTGTCAAGAGGAATTGGCCATTTAGCCATTATATCACTTGGATTAATGTGGTTGTATAAAATAAAATTATACCAATGGACACAAGATTTTCAGCACAGTTTCTTTCCAAAAATGGAAGAAAAATACAAAGCATTTTTAGCTAAAATTCTTGACGGAAAAAAAGCTTGGATTGCTCTTGTAACCATTATTGGAATGCTCTTTTTCTCATTTATTTTATTGGGAATTTTCCCAAGAAAAGTATTGTTTTTCCCAGATAATATTCCAAATCAGGTAATCGCTTACATCGAGTATCCTCAAGGAACCGACATTCAAAAAACCAATAAAGCCACTTTATTTGTAGAAAAACAAGTAATCACTATTTTGAATAAATATGTTGATCCCAACAGCAAAAACAAAGAAAACTTTTTAGCAGAATCTATTGTTTCTCAAGTTGGAGTTGGTGCTGGAAATCCAAATGTGGATGCAGGATCTGCATCTGAAACCCCATACAAAGGAAAAGTGACTGTTAATTTCTCTGAGTTTAAATTTCGTAGAGGAATCAATACCGCAGATATATTAGAAGAAATTCGTGCTAAAGTAAAAGGTATTGCCGGAGCAAAAGTTACTGTTGAAAAAGATGCCAACGGACCTCCAGCTGGATACCCTATAAGTATTCAACTTACAGGAGCAGATTATGAGGTAATGCTTAAAGAGGCCAATAAAATGATTGCTTTTATTGAATCTAAAAATATTCCAGGTATAGAACGCCTTAGTATTGATGTAAACAAAGAAAGCCCAGAGTTAGAAGTAAAAGTTGATCGAGTTAATGCTGGAAGTCTTGGTGTTTCAACTGGTCAATTAGGATTTAATTTACGTCGATCGGTGTATGGTCAAGAAATTTCTACCTATAAAGAAGGGGATGATGATTACAACATAATCATGAGAATGCAAGATGACCAACGTAAAAACGAAAATATTCTTTTCAATCAATCGTTAACTTTTAGAAATCAAAACAACGGTCAAATGATGCAAGTACCTATTTCTTCTGTGTCACAAACAGAAAAAACAAGTACTTATAATCAAATAAAAAGAAAGAATCAAAAACGAATCATGACCATTTATTCTAATGTTTTAACAGGATATAATGGAGATGAAATTACCAAACAAATTCAAACCGAATTAAAAGGTTATGAATTAGCAAAAGGTACTACGTTTTCGTTTTCTGGGGTGCAAGAAGAACAAGGAAAAAACCAAAGTTTCTTAATGTATGCCTTGTTTTTAGCCTTGGCAGGAATTACCATAATCATCGTTTTACAATTTAATTCGGTTTCTAAAACAATTGTAATCTTATTCACCGTATTACTTAGTTTCAGTGGAGTTTTCTATGGGTATGTAATTGCAAATATGGATTTTGTAATCTTAATGACCATGATGGGAATCATTTCACTTGCCGGAATTGTGGTGAAAAACGGAATCGTATTAATGGATTTCTTTGTGCTTTTATTAGATAAAAAAGTGGCGGATAAAAATTTATTAAGTCACGATGATTTATCATTAGAAGAAATAAAAGAAGTAATTATCGAATCGGGTAAATCGCGTTTACGTCCGGTATTATTAACGGCTTTAACTGCAGTATTGGGATTAATTCCGCTTGCAATTGGGTTAAACTTTGACTTCTTTGGATTAATTACTGATTTAAATCCACACCTATTCATTGGGGGTGATAATGTGATTTTCTGGGGTCCATTAGCATGGACTATCATCTTCGGATTAACCTATGCAACGGTATTAACTTTAATAATGGTTCCGGTGATGTTTTACTTAGTAAAACGAGTAAAATATTGGTTACGCGATAGAAGACAAGTACGATTAAGCACAGAAGAATAATTATTTATTATATTGGTTAAACAAAAAAGGGCGTTTCAATGAAACGCCCTTTTTTTTAATTTAACTTAAAAATTAATTCAATATGCTTTCTAATTTTTCTTGTAATTTAGGGTCTGAAGGTCTTGGAGCATCTGCATTAATAACAATGCCTTTTGGATCGATTAAAATGAATCTTGGGATTGAATTAATTCCGAAGGCAGTAATGAAGTCTGAATTCCAATTTTTATCAGCAAATAACTGAATTCCACCAAGTGCTTTTTCGGTTACAAATTTTTTCCATTTTTCGTGATCTTTATCTTCATCAACTGAAATACTAACAAAAGCAATTTTTTTATCGTGGTATTTTTCTTCTATTCTTTTCAAGAACGGAATCTCACCTCTACATGGTCCGCACCAAGTTGCCCACACATCTATATAAACGTATTTTCCACGAAGGCTCTCCAGTTTTACTTTTTCACCCGAAATGGATTCATAATTAAAAGAAGGCGATGGATTGTTATTTAATTTTAATTGCGCTTGTTTGTTCTTGTACTCCATCTTCATCTGAAACAATTCCTGTTCCAAACCTTTCTTTTGAAGTGACACAAAATTAGGATCAAAATTACCGCTATCTAAAATAGCTAAATCTGAATTTTGCTTGTCCATTACTCTTTTATTGAATTCTTCGGGAGTTGTAGTAAACAATTCATCATAATTAAAGTTACTATCATTCATAACTTTTTTAGCTAAATAATTATTTTCTTCAGCTCCTTTTCCAGTGTAGATTATAGATTCATCGAAATTTTTGGCATCCATAGATAACTGTAAATCATAACCATTTTTTAAATACACCTCCGTGTATTCTGTACCGTCATACAATTGGTAAAGTCCTTCTTTAATTTCAAATGAAGCGCTAAAATGTCCTCTTTCATCTGATTTTAGCTCTTTTACAATCGTTTTATTGTTTTTCACAAATAAAGCATCACCATTTCTATTGGCAATATCAGCCTGAAAATTTACTTTGTCTTGAGCAAATCCAAATGAAGTCATTACAAATGCGCAAAGAATTAAAACTATTTTTTTCATAATTTATATTTTGATAATTAATAAATTCAAAAGTAACCAATTTTATGAATGCTATTTCATGATTAAGAAAAATTTAGTGTTTATTTCGTTGGAAGTTTTTTACTTTTGCATCGCAGACCCAAAGTCGAAAACTTATTTTTAAAAAATTATTCCAAATGTATAGAAGTCATAATTGTGGCGAATTAAACGCTAGTCATGTAAATACCCAAGTTACCCTTGCCGGATGGGTTCAAAAATCAAGAGATAAAGGATTCATGAATTGGGTTGATTTACGCGACCGCTATGGAATTACGCAATTATTATTTGACGAAAGTCGTTCAGAAAAAAGTGTTTTCGAATTGGCTAAAACTCTAGGTAGGGAATATGTAGTTCAAGTTAAAGGAACCGTTATTGAGCGTGAAGCTAAAAACAAAAATATCCCAACTGGAGAAATTGAAATTTTGGTAACCGAAATGACCATTCTAAATGCATCCTTAACTCCCCCATTTACTATTGAAGATGAAACCGACGGTGGTGAAGACATCCGAATGAAATACCGTTACCTAGATATTCGTAGAAACCCGGTAAAAAACAGTTTGTTGTTTCGTCATAAAGTAGCGCAAGCTGTAAGAAATTACCTTTCTAATTTGGATTTTTGTGAAGTAGAAACACCTTATTTAATTAAATCTACTCCAGAAGGAGCTCGCGATTTTGTGGTGCCAAGCCGTATGAATGAAGGACAATTTTATGCGCTTCCGCAATCACCTCAAACCTTCAAACAGTTATTAATGGTGGGCGGAATGGATAAATATTTTCAAATTGTAAAATGTTTCAGAGATGAAGATTTGCGTGCCGATAGACAACCCGAGTTTACTCAAATCGATTGTGAAATGGCATTCGTGGAACAAGAAGATATCTTAAATGTTTTTGAAGGATTAACACGCCATTTATTAAAAGAAATTCACGGATTGGAAGTAGAAAAATTCCCAAGAATGACCTACGATCACGCCATGAAAACCTACGGAAATGACAAGCCAGATATCCGTTTCGGAATGGAATTTGGCGAATTAAATGCCGTTGCACAACATAAAGATTTCCCTGTATTTAACTCGGCCGAATTGGTAGTTGGAATTGCAGCTCCGGGGTGCGCAACATTCACAAGAAAAGAAATTGATGCCTTAATTGACTGGGTAAGACGTCCACAAATTGGTGCAACAGGAATGGTTTATGTAAAATGTGAAGAAGACGGAACCTATAAATCATCGGTAGATAAATTTTACGATCAAGCCGATTTAGCGCAATGGGCAAAAATTACCGGCGCAAAAGCAGGTGATATGATTTTTGTTCTTTCGGGTCCTAGCGATAAAACAAGAAGTCAACTTTCAGCCTTGAGAATGGAATTAGCAACACGATTGGGATTAAGAAATCCTGCAGAATTTGCTCCATTATGGGTAGTTGATTTTCCATTATTAGAATTAGACGAAGAATCAGGAAGATGGCACGCCATGCACCACCCATTTACTTCTCCTAAACCAGAAGATATGGAATTGCTTGCAACCAACCCAGGTAAAGTTCGTGCCAATGCTTATGACATGGTGTTAAATGGAAATGAAATTGGTGGAGGTTCAATTCGTATTCACGATAAAGCAACCCAACAATTGATGTTTAAATATTTAGGTTTCACCGAAGAAGAAGCCCGCAACCAATTCGGATTCTTAATGGATGCCTTCCAATTTGGAGCACCACCTCACGGAGGTTTGGCATTTGGATTGGATCGATTAGTAGCAATTTTAGGTGGTCAAGAAACTATTAGAGATTTTATTGCGTTCCCAAAAAACAATTCAGGTAGAGATGTAATGATTGATGCTCCCTCTGTTATTGATGAATTGCAATTGAATGAATTACATATCAAATTGGATATGAAGTAATTAATATCAAATTCGCAACTAATTAGAAAGCAGTTATTTAATAAATAAAAAATAACTGCTTTTTTATTTAATTTATTGAAAAATATTCAAACATTTACCTGAAAATCATTCATTTATAAATGAACTTTGTTAAAAATAATTTCATTTTTTATTTATTTTTTGTTTGCTATGTCATAAATAAGTATATCTTTGAACATTATTAATTTTTTACATTACAAAATGCGCACAGGAACAGTTAAATTTTTCAATGAATCAAAAGGTTACGGATTCATTACAGATGATGAAAATGGAAAAGACATTTTCGTTCATGCTACAGGTATTAAAGCGGAGTCACTAAACGAAGGTGACAAAGTTTCTTACGAAGAAGAAGAAGGAAGAAAAGGTAAAGTGGCTGCTCAAGTAGTAGTTATCGAAGACTAATATATATTATTTTTTGGTTACCTCAATGGTCAAAACGCCCCGAAAAATCGGGGCGTTTTTTTATGCCTAATTATTTTATTTAGAATTGATTTAAATAACTATTTTTAAGCAATATTTATGAAACGATTAACCCTAGCTTTTTGCGAATTAAATAATGCAGTGTATATTTGTGCAAAATTTAAAAAAAGCTAAAAAATCATCATCATGCAATCAACTCAACACGACTATATTCCAATTCTAATGCAAGCACTTCTTGCCATAGGATTTGTTGTTGCAACTATCATTGGATCAAGCTTTTTGGGTCCAAAAAGACATTCAAAAAATAAAGATAAGAACTTTGAGTGCGGAATTGAATCGGTAGGAAATGCACGTATCCCGTTTTCAGTAAAATATTTTTTAGTTGCCATCCTTTTTGTACTTTTTGATGTGGAGGTAATATTTTTATACCCATGGGCAGTTAATTTTAAAGAATTAGGCATCGATGGGATGATAAAAATGATTGTTTTTATGTTATTGCTTTTAGTTGGCTTCTTCTACATCATCAAGAAGAAAGCTCTTGAGTGGGAATAATTAATCTTAAATTTAATTACGAATTTAAATGAGTGATTCTAAAATAAATATGGTTGCTCCTCCAGAAGGAGTTACAGGAGAAGGATTTTTTGCAACCAAGCTTAATGACGTAGTTGGTTTAGCAAGAGCTAATTCGTTATGGCCTCTTCCATTTGCAACTTCTTGTTGTGGAATTGAGTTCATGGCAACAATGGCATCGCATTATGATTTAGCACGTTTTGGAATGGAGCGTGTGAGTTTTTCTCCTCGTCAAGCGGATATGTTATTAGTAATGGGAACTATTTCTAAAAAAATGGCTCCAATTTTAAGACAAGTATACGAGCAAATGAGTGAGCCAAGATGGGTAATTGCTGTTGGAGCTTGCGCAACTTCGGGTGGTGTATTTGACACTTATTCTGTGCTTCAAGGTATAGACAAAGTAATCCCTGTGGATGTATACGTTCCAGGATGCCCTCCTCGACCAGAACAAATTGTAGACGGCGTAATGCAGCTGCAAGAATTGGTAAAGAACGAATCGGTAAGACGAAGAAATTCTCCAGAATATAAAGAATTATTAGCTTCTTATAACCTATAATATGGCTTTAGAAACGACTACAATACAAGAAAAATTGACTTCAAAGTTTGGCGATAAAGTGTTAAACTTTCATATGAGTCGCGATATTTTTTCTTTCGAAGCTACCCCGGATGCAATTCACGAAGTAATTCGAACCCTAAAAGTTGAAGAAGATTTAAACTTCCATTTCCTAACTGATTTATGTGGCGTTCACTATCCAGAAAATGAAGCAAGCCATCAATTTGCTGTAGTATATCATATGCACAATTGGGTAGAAAACATCAGATTGAGAATTACCACTTATTTATCAGGAGAAAATCCAGAAGTTAATACGGTTACCGATTTATTTTTAACTGCCAATTGGATGGAAAGAGAAACTTTCGATTTTTATGGCATTAATTTTATTGGTCATCCGCAATTGAAACGAATTTTGAATATGCCTGAGATGGTTTCGCATCCGTTGCGTAAAGAATTCCCAATGGAAGATGGAGGAAGAACAGACAAAGACGATCGTTTCTTTGGAAGAACACCAAATAATGGATAATTATTAATTATCAATTTATAATTTAAGATGTCAGACTTATTATTATTACCAGAGCATCGCTATGCCAAAATCATTGAACAGACGCGCAACGAAGACGGAAGCGAACTTTCAATATTAAATCTTGGGCCAACGCACCCTGCTACACACGGTATTTTCCAAAATATTTTGTTGATGGATGGAGAGCGAATTCTTGATGCAGAACCAACTATTGGTTACATTCATCGTGCCTTCGAAAAAATTGCAGAAAACCGTCCTTTTTATCAAGTAAATGTCTTGACAGATCGTATGAACTACTGTTCATCGCCTATCAATAACATGGCTTGGTGGATGACTGTAGAAAAATTATTAGAAATTGAAGTTCCAAAACGTGCTCAATACTTGAGAGTAATCGTAATGGAATTAGCGAGAATAGCCGATCACCTTATTTGTAATTCGATTCTTGGAGTGGATACTGGAGCCTATACCGGGTTCTTATATGTATTTCAATTTAGAGAAAAAATTTACGAAATCTACGAAGAAATTTGTGGTGCTCGATTGACTACCAACATGGGTAGAATTGGTGGATTTGAAAGAGAATGGTCTGAAGAGGCATTCAAAAAATTAGACACCTTTTTACAAGATTTTCCAGTTGCTTGGAAAGAATTTGAAAACCTTTTCGAAAGAAACAGAATCTTTATTGACCGTACGGTTAATGTAGGTCCGATTTCTGCCGAACTAGCAATGCAATACGGATTAACAGGTCCGAATTTAAGAGCTGCAGGGATTGATTATGACGTAAGAAAAGCACAGCCTTATTCGTCTTACGAAGATTTTGATTTTGAAATTCCAGTAGGAAAATCAGGAGATACTTACGATCGTTTTTGCGTTCGTAATGCCGAAGTTTGGGAAAGTATAAGTATCATCCGTCAAGCCTTAGCAAAATTACCAGAAGGTCCAATACATGCTGATGTACCTGATTATTACCTTCCTCCAAAAGAAGATGTATACCACAATATGGAAAGCTTAATTTATCACTTCAAAATTGTGATGGGTGAAGTTCCTGTTCCAGTTGCCGAAATTTACCATGCTGTAGAAGGTGGAAATGGAGAATTAGGATTTTATTTGGTAACCGACGGTAGTAGAACACCCTACCGTTTACACTTTAGAAGACCTTGCTTTATTTATTACCAAGCGTATACCGAAATGATTAAAGGCGGCATGTTATCGGATGCTATTGTAATATTATCCAGTTTAAATGTAATTGCAGGAGAATTAGACGCATAATAATTATGGAAAGATCACATATCAAACAAGAAATAAACATGACTGAATCTTTGATGAATCGCATCAATGAATTAATTAGTCATTATCCAGAAGGCAAAAAGAAATCGGCTTTACTTCCCGTATTGCATGAAGTTCAAGATGCGCACGACAATTGGTTAAGCACTGATTTACAAATTAAAGTAGCTGAAATTCTCGAAATACAACCTATTGAAGTTTTTGAAGTGGTGACTTTTTACACTATGTTCAATCAAAGACCAATTGGAAAATACATGTTTGAATTTTGTCAAACTTCTCCATGTTGTCAAAACGGAGTTGAAGATTTAATGGATTACACTTGTTCTAAATTGGGAGTTAAAGTGGGTGAACCAACTGCAGACGGACAATTTGAAGTGCGTGGAGTAGAATGTTTAGGTGCTTGTGGTTATGCACCAATGATGCAATTGGGAGATTATTACCAAGAGCATTTAACCAAAGAAAAAATTGATCAGTTAATTTCTGACTGTAAAGACGGAAAAATCACTTTACACGATAAATAGTATCATGGGAAGAAAAATATTATTAGACAAAATCAATGTTCCGGGGATTAAAACTTATGAAGTATACCGCAAAGAAGGCGGTTATGCATCGGTAGAAAAAGCCTTGAAAAAAATGACACCGGATGAAGTTGTAGAAGAAGTAAAAACTTCGGGACTTCGTGGTCGTGGTGGTGCAGGATTTCCGGCTGGAATGAAATGGAGTTTCATCGATAAAAAATCGGGCAACCCAAGACATTTAGTTTGTAATGCTGACGAATCAGAACCAGGTACTTTTAAAGACCGTTTCTTAATGGAATACATTCCGCACTTATTAATAGAAGGAATGATTACTTCAAGTTACGCTTTGGGTGCCAACCTATCTTACATCTACATTCGTGGAGAATACATGTGGGTTTATAAAATATTAGAAAAAGCCATTGCCGAAGCAAAAGCTGCTGGGTGGTTGGGTAAAAATATATTAGGATCTGGATACGATTTAGAACTTTATGTTCAAATTGGTGGTGGAGCCTACATTTGCGGTGAAGAAACTGCACTTATTGAAAGTTTAGAGGGTAATCGTGGAAATCCTAGATTAAAACCACCATTTCCAGCTGTAAAAGGACTTTGGCAAAATCCAACCGTAGTAAATAATGTAGAAACTATTTCGGCTGTGCCATGGATTATCAATAATTCGGGGGCGGATTATGCAGGAATAGGAATTGGTCGATCTACAGGAACCAAATTAATTTCAGCTTCTGGAAATATTAAAAACCAAGGGGTTTACGAAATTGAATTGGGGTTATCTGTTTATGAATTCATGAATTCGGATGAATATTGTGGCGGAATGCAAACCGACAGACCTCTAAAAGCCTTAGTGCCTGGAGGAAGTTCGGTGCCAATTTTACCAGCCGATTTAATTTATAAAACAGCTGCTGGAGAAGACCGATTGATGACCTACGAAAGTTTATCTGACGGAGGATTTGCAACCGGATCGATGCTAGGTTCTGGAGGATTTATAGTTTATGATGATAGAGCTTGTATCGTTCGTAATACTTGGAATTTTTCTCGTTTTTACCACCATGAATCTTGTGGACAATGTACACCATGTCGTGAAGGTACAGGATGGTTAGAGAAAGTATTGTGGAGAATTGAAAACGGCCAAGGTCGTGAAGAGGATATCGAATTGTTATGGAGCATCCAATCAAAAATTGAAGGAAACACCATCTGCCCACTAGGAGATGCTGCTTCTTGGCCAGTTGCTGCTGCAATTCGTCATTTTAGAGACGAGTTTGAATACCACATTCGTTTCCCAGAAAAAGTAAAAAATAGAGATCACTTTGTAGCAGAGCCTTTTGAAAAAGTAAAGCACTTAGTAGCAAAACAACAATTATAATTTAAAAGTCAGAAGTTGGAAGTTGGAAGTATGAAGTGGAAACGCTTAACTCAAAACTTTTAATCTTTTAAACAAATAGATAATGAAAGTAACCATAGACGGTCAAGAAATTGAAGTTGAAGCAGGAACAACCATCCTGCAAGCGGCTCGTATGATTGGTGGAGAATCCGTTCCGCCAGCCATGTGTTATTATTCTAAACTAAAAGGTACTGGTGGAAAATGCCGTTGCTGCTTAGTTGATGTAACCAAAGGTAGCGAAGCAGATCCACGACCAATGCCAAAATTGGTAGCATCTTGTATTACAGGATGTCAAGACGGAATGGAAGTTGCCAGCAAATCTTCAGAAAGAGTAACGGAAGCGCGTAAAGCGGTAACCGAATTCCTTTTAATCAACCACCCATTGGATTGCCCAGTATGCGACCAAGCGGGAGAGTGTGATTTGCAAAACTTAAGTTTCGAACACGGGAAATCAGAAACGCGTTTCATTGAAGAAAAAAGAACTTTCGAACCCGAAGATATCGGTCCCTATATTCAATTACACATGAACCGTTGCATCGTTTGTCAACGTTGTGTGGAAGTTGCCGATCAATTAACCGATGGTAGAGTTCACGGTGTTTTAAATCGTGGTGATCACTCTCAAATTTCGACTTGTATCTCAACGGCAATCGACAACGAATTCTCTGGAAACATGATTGATGTGTGCCCTGTTGGAGCATTAACCGATAAAACCTTCCGTTTCAAATCGAGAGTTTGGTTTAACAAACCATTCAATGCACACAGAGAATGTACCACTCCAGGATGTTGCGGAAAAACAACCGTTTGGATGTTTGGAAACGAAATTCAAAGAGTTACTGCAAGAAAAGACGAGTACCACGAGGTAGAAGATTTCATTTGCAATACGTGTCGTTTTGATAAAAAAGAAGTTTCGGATTGGGTTATTGAAGGTCCGAGAAAATTCGAAAAAGATTCGGTTATCAACCAAAATAAAAAATACAATACCACTGAAAAAGTAGTTATTGAAACTGAAAAAGGTATTCTTCTAGGTAGAGATCAAGACCGTAAAAAAATAAGTATGGCCGAGATTGGATACAATGAAAAAATAGATGGTAACCCAATAAATTCAAAGCAAAATGGATAGTAGTACCACCTTCATTATAGAAAAAAGTGTGATTATCGTTGTGGTTTTTGCTGTAACTATGATTATGGCGATGTATTCTACTTGGGCAGAACGAAAAGTTGCGGCTTTTCTTCAAGATCGAGTTGGTCCTAACCGTGCCGGATGGGGAGGTTTATTACAACCCCTTGCAGACGGAATGAAACTTTTTGCCAAAGAAGAATTTGAACCTGATACTAAAAATAGATTTTTGTTTTTTGTAGGCCCTGCCATCGCAATGAGCGCGGCTTTAATGACTAGTGCTGTAATTCCGTGGGGAGATAAATTACATATTTTTGGAAGAGACGTGGTGCTTCAAGCAACTGATACTGATAGCGCATTACTTTATATTTTTGCTGTAGTATCTATTGGAGTATACGGTATCATGATTGGTGGATGGGCATCAAATAATAAGTTCTCGTTAATGGGAGCGGTTCGTGCTGCATCCCAAATGGTTTCTTATGAAATTGCCATGGGATTATCGATGATTGCTTTATTGATGATGACTGGAACATTGAGCTTGAAAGAAATTTCGGTACAACAGCATGGTTTGCATTGGAATGTTTTCTACCAGCCGTTATCGTTTCTTATCTTTTTGATTTGTGCTTTCGCAGAAACCAATAGAACTCCTTTCGATTTAGCAGAATGTGAATCGGAATTAATTGGGGGTTACCACACCGAGTATTCTTCTATGAAAATGGGATTCTATTTGTTTGCTGAATATGCCAATATGTTCATCTCTTCAACAATTATATCGGTATTGTTCTTTGGAGGTTACAACTACCCTGGAATGAGTTGGGTTGTTGAAAATTGGGGTGTAAACCTTGGAAATATTATTGGTATGGGAGCCTTGTTTGCAAAACTTTGCTTTTTCATCTTTTTCTTTATGTGGATTCGATGGACAATACCAAGATTTAGATACGATCAATTAATGAATTTGGGTTGGAAAATACTAATCCCACTTTCAATTGCAAATATAATCATCACAGGAATTATCAATTTAAGAGGTGAAATTTTAACTTATTTTGGGTTTTAATTAGGAAATAAAATTATGTCATCAATACAAAATATTTCATTATCGGGTAGTAAAAAGCAAGTTTCCAATAAGGAAATGACCTTTTTAGAAAGATTATACCTGATTGCCATAGTAAAAGGTTTGTGGATAACCATCAAACACTTTTTTAGCAAAAAAGCAACTATTCACTATCCAGAACAAGTTAGAGAATTTAGCCCTGTTTATCGCGGAAGACACATGTTAAAACGTGATGAACAAGGTAGAGAAAATTGTACAGCTTGTGGTTTGTGCGCGCTTTCTTGTCCTGCCGAAGCCATTACCATGAAAGCAGCGGAGCGTAAGCCAGATGAAAAACATTTGTACCGCGAAGAAAAATATGCTGAAATTTATGAAATCAATATGTTGCGTTGCATTTTCTGCGGATTGTGTGAAGAAGCTTGTCCTAAAGACGCGATTTACCTAACTATTTCAAAAGAATTAGTGCCAGCACAGTACGATAGAGAAGATTTTATTTTTGGAAAAGACAAATTGGTTATGCCTCTAGAAATGGCAATAGCAAATACTAAAAACCTAAATTAATATGGCACCAGTACTAATAATATTTTATATCCTAGCGGCTTTTACACTGGCAACAGCCTTTTTAACTATTTACAGTAGAAACCCAATTCATAGTGCTATTTACTTGGTATTATGTTTCTTTTCAATTGCTGGACATTACCTGTTATTTAATGCGCAATTTTTAGCAATTGTACATATCATCGTTTATTCGGGGGCCATAATGGTACTCTTCTTATTTACCATCATGTTGATGAACCTTAACAAAGAAGACGAAGTCCACAAACCGAGAATTACCAGACTTGGTGCTATTACTGTTTTTGTATTATTAAGTACAGCTTTAGTGCTAATCTTTATGTACTCTAAACCATTCGTGGGTGAGTATTATACAAGCCACGAAGATTTCCAATCGATAAAAAAATTAGGAACCGTTTTATTAGACGACAAAGACGGATTTATGGTTCCGTTTGAATTTGCTTCAGTATTGTTATTAGTAGCCATGATTGGAGCAGTGTTATTGTCTAAAAAAGAAAAAACATCTAAATAATATGGAAAATATTTTAAATCAAATAGGTATAGAAAATTACATTTTCCTTTCCGTTTTACTTTTCTGTATCGGAATTTTTGGAGTGTTGTATAGAAGAAATGCCATCATCGTATTCATGTCAATCGAAATTATGCTGAATGCCGTAAACTTATTATTCATTGCCTTTTCAACTTATTGGCAAGATGCTAAAGGAGAAGTATTTGTTTTCTTCTCGATGACAGTAGCCGCTGCCGAAGTTGCCGTAGGATTGGCATTACTTGTTTCGGTTTTCCGAAATATTGGATCGGTAGATATTTCAAATTTAAAGAACTTAAAAGGATAATCCCTAATGGACAATAACTTAGTTTTACTCTTATTATTAACCCCATTTGTTGGGTTCTTATTTAATATTTTCTTCGGGAAAAAAGCGGGAAAAGGAATTGCTGGCGCCATCGGAACTGGAGCGGTTGCAGTATCTTTTGCTATGAGCGTATATTTCTTCATGCAATTAAACGCTACCGGAAAACCAGTTTCTGTTACCCTATTGGATTGGATTCAAATAGGAAAACTTAAAGTAGATTTAGGAATTTTATTAGACCAATTGTCGTTATTGTGGTTGCTATTTGTAACCGGAATTGGTTCGTTAATTCACTTATATTCGATCAGCTACATGCACGATGACGAAAATATGCACAAGTTTTTTGCGTATTTAAATCTATTCGTATTCTTCATGATTACTTTAGTAGTTGGAAGCAACTTATTAGTTATGTTTATCGGTTGGGAAGGCGTTGGACTTTGCTCCTACCTACTTATCGGATTTTGGCATAAAAACCAAGACTACAATGATGCTGCAAAAAAAGCATTCATCATGAACCGTGTTGGTGATTTAGGTTTCTTAATTGGAATATTCATTTTAGCATTTGCATTAAATACGCTTGATTATACACAGTTAAGTAAATTAATGTCGCCAGAAGTTGCACTTCCTAATGCATCATGGACATTACTTTCAATTGCAGCATTATGTCTATTCATCGGAGCAACAGGTAAATCAGCGCAATTACCACTTTACACTTGGTTACCTGATGCGATGGCGGGACCAACACCAGTTTCTGCATTAATTCACGCGGCAACGATGGTAACAGCTGGTATCTTTATGATTACTAGAATGAACTTCTTGTTTGATTTAACTCCCGAAGTTCAAAACATCATCGCTATTGTTGGAGCAATAACTGCATTAGTAGCAGCTTCAATTGGTTTGCTTCAAAATGACATTAAAAAAGTATTAGCGTATTCAACAGTTTCGCAATTAGGATTAATGTTCTTAGCCTTAGGATTGGGCGCTTATAACGTGGCTGTTTTCCATGTAATCACACATGCCTTCTTTAAAGCGTGTTTGTTCTTAGGATCTGGATCGGTTATTCATGCGTTGCATGGTGAACAAGATATGCGTAAAATGGGTGGTTTGCGTAAAGCAATGCCAATCACTTTTGCAACCATGTTAATTTCAACATTAGCCATTGCAGGTATTTTCCCATTCGCAGGATTCTGGTCTAAAGACGAAATCTTAATGGTAGCTTTTGAGCACAATAAAGCCTTATGGATTATCGGATCTATTGCATCCATCATGACGGCTTTCTATATGTTTAGATTGATGTATTTAACTTTCTTCAAAGACTTTAGAGGAACCGAAGAACAAAAACACCATTTACACGAAAGTTCGAGTTTAATTACCTTACCGTTAATCATTTTAGCTGCTTTAGCAACTGTTGGCGGATTAATTAATTTACCAGGAAGCAATTGGTTAAACCATTTCCTAGAGCCAATTTTAGCAGGAAAACACGAAGAACATGCTCTTGGAAGTCAAGAATATATGTTAATGGGAATTGCATTAACAGGTGCGATTATTGGGATTTTTTGGGCGTATGCCAAATATATCAAACAAGGTTTTGTGCCAAAACAAGATTCAGAAATTGTTGGTGTTTCTAAAACCATTTACAACAAATATTATGTAGATGAATTGTACACCTTTTTAATTGTAAAACCATTAAACTCCCTTTCTAATTTCTTCAGAACTACTTTAGAGCCAGCTCTTGGAGGAATCGTTTACGGTTTCGGAACGGTTGCAAATGGATTAAGCAACCAAGGAAAAAAAGTACAATCTGGTAGTATTGGATTGTATCTTTTTGCTTTTGTAATTGGAGTTTTGGCAATAGTTAGTTATTTATTTTTAGCACAATAATTTAAAGAAAATGAACGTATCCCTAATATTATTTATCCTTTTAATTGGTGCCTTAGTAACCTTCCTTTCTGGAGATAAATTGGCTTCCAAAGTGGCGCTATTTTTCAGTATTACGGCTTTAGGTTGCACCACTGTTTTAGTAAATCACTTTCTAGGTGGAGTAAACATCAGCCTTAATAATCCTTGGATTTTACAACCCAATGTATCCTTTGCATTAAAAGCAGATGGATTGGCACTTGCTATGGTTTTATTAACGGTGTCATTGATTCCGATAATCATCTTATCTTCCTTTGCAAATAAATACAATAACTCCAAAAACTTCTATGCTTTAGTATTGTTCATGGCTTTTGCAATGACCGGAACTTTCCTTGCTGAAGATGGTTTGTTATACTATATTTTCTGGGAATTGTCTTTAATTCCAATCTATTTTATTGCATTAGTTTGGGGTAACGGAGATTTAGAAGAACGCAAAAAAGCAGTGATAAAATTCTTTATTTATACGCTTGCAGGTTCGTTATTTATGTTGGTTGCTTTTGCTTATTTATATGACAAAGCAGGAAGTTTCATGCTGTCTGATTTAACTAAATTAAACTTATCTGTAACCGAACAATTCTGGATTTTCTTCGCTTTCTTTTTAGCTTATGCAATTAAAATTCCGATTATTCCGTTCCACACGTGGCAAGCAAAAGTGTACCAAAAAGCACCAACTGTTGGAACCATGCTTTTATCAGGCATCATGCTTAAAATGGGATTGTACAGCGTGATCCGTTGGCAAATTCCTATTGCTCCATTAGCAGCTAAAACGTACATGCCAACCTTAATTGGTTTGAGTATTGCGGGAGTAATTTATGGATCGATTGTGGCTTTACGCCAAAAAGATGTGAAAAAATTATTAGCCTATTCGTCATTAGCTCACGTAGGATTAATTGCTGCAGGTTGTTACACATTAACAGCAGATGGTATCAGCGGAGCGGTTTCTCAAATGATTGCTCATGGATTTGTAATTGTTGGATTGTTCTTTGCTGCCGAAGTGATTTATAGAAGATTCAATTCGAATAAAATTGAAGAACTTGGCGGAATTCGTTCGCAAGCACCTAAGTTTACATCACTATTTATGATCTTGGTTTTGGCATCTGTTGCTTTGCCAGGAACATTCAACTTCATTGGAGAATTTACCGTTTTGTATAGTTTATTTCAAGTAAATATTTGGTTTGCTGTTCTTGGTGGAACAACCATTATTTTGGGAGCCTACTATATGTTGAAAATGTTCCAAAATGTAATGCTTGGTGAAACCAATACTAAAGCATTTGCAGAAGTATCTATAAATGAAACAATTGTTTTTGTGATACTAATAGCCTTTTTATTATTCTACGGAATCCATCCAAAACCAATTGTAGATTTGGTGAACCCAAGTGTGCAAGAAATTCTAACTCAAATTAATAGATTTAACTAATACAAATGAATACACTAATAGCAATATCAGGTTTAGGCGTTTTTTGTCTTATAGCTGAAATCTTTAATTTAAGAAAAGCAATTGTTCCGGTAGTAATATTAGGATTACTTGCTCTTTTAGGAACTACTTTACACCTTTGGACTTTAGGTTTTTCTGCAAATGAAAAATACAGTAATATGATTGCAGCCGATTCAACTTCTTCTGCATTTACTTCGCTGTTTATTCTACTAACAATTTTTATTGTTGCCATGGGAAGTGAGGTATATAAAGAGCATGAAACTAAAATTTCCGATTATATTTCAATAAAAGTTTTTCTTTTGGCTGGAGCTATTGCCATGGTCTCTTTTACCAATCTTGCCATGTTCTTCATTGGAATTGAAACCCTTTCAATCGCATTATACATTTTAGCTGGAAGTAGCCGATTGGATATAAAAAGCAACGAAGCCGGAATGAAGTATTTCCTAATGGGATCTTTTGCTTCTGGAATTATTTTATTCGGAATTTGCCTTATTTATGGCGCTATGGGAAGCTTTGATATTACAGAAATATCCAATGCATCTTTATCTGCCGAATTACCTTCTTGGTTTCCAATTGGGGTAATTTTAGTAGTAGTGGGAATGTTATTTAAAATTGCAGCGGTTCCGTTTCATTTTTGGGCTCCCGATGTTTACGAAGGTGCTCCTTCACTTGTAACAGGTACCATGAGTACTTTAGTAAAAGTGGTTGCTATTGCTACCTTATACAAATTAGTAACGGCATTAAACCTGAATTCATCGTTTGATAATCAAGATATCTTAACCTCATTTCAACTCATAATTATTGCGGTTTCTATTGCCTCAATGACTGTTGGAAATATTATGGCTTTACGCCAAAATAATGTAAAAAGAATGTTGGCATTTTCTGGAATTTCTCACGCCGGATTCATGTTAATGGCTTTACTAACCGTAGCTAATTCTTCTTCTACTTTATTGTATTATACAAGCGCTTATGCACTAGCCGGAATTGCAGCTTTTGCAGTGATTATTACTGTAACTAGAAACAAAGAAAACGAAGATGTTGTTAATTTTAACGGCTTAGGAAAAACCAATCCATTAATGGCAGCGGTCTTAACTGCAGCTTTACTTTCTATGGCGGGAATTCCTATTTTTTCTGGTTTCTTTGCAAAATTTATGCTGTTTACACAAACCATTAAAGCAGGTTACCTAGTGGTAGTTATTGCCGGGGTAATCAACTCAATTGTGAGTGTTGGCTATTATTTCAAATTGATTTTGGCTATGTACACTAGAGAGCCAAATGAAGAAAAACAAGCAACTCCGTTCGTGTATTACGCAGTTGGTGTAGTTTCTATATTACTGAATGTAATCATCGGATTGTATCCTTCATTAGTTACTCAGTTATTGAAATAATATTTTAATACAATCAAAAAATTATTATACTTTTGAAAAAATTACATTTATGAAAAAATATTTACACAACTCTACTCAATTATTTTTGTTATTAGCCCTTTTAGTTACAAATATAAATTGGGGACAAACTTTTTCACTCCCTTACACTCAAGATTTTGAAGGAAGCAACCCTACCGCTGGGTGGACTATAGGTTCAAGCTCATCTACTACTTGGATAGTGGGAACAGCAACTAACAATGGTGGTTCTAAAAGTTTATATGTATCAAATGATGGGACTACAAATACATATTCGAATTCACAAAATACTGCTGAATTTTTTTATGCTAGTTTTGATATTGATTTAACTTCTGTAGCTAATGCCCAATTACAATTTGATTGGAAGTGTGTAGGTGAATGGGGTGGTGATTATGGAGAAGTATATATAGAATCTGGTGGTGTGGAAACCCTTATTAGTTCTCAATTTGAATTATACAACTCCTCTACTTATACAACAAAAACTATTAATTTACAAAGTTATGTTGGAGGAGTAAGAAAAATAAAATTCAAATGGAGATTCGATCAAACTGTTGAGAACAACCCCCCATTAGCTATAGATAATATTTCGGTAATTAATCTAGCTACACCCCCTAATTTTCAACCCCCATCATCAAATTCGGAAACTCAAACTTCAGCTATAATTGTTAATGGAATTAATAGCGAAGGCTCAAATTCAATTACATCTAGAGGTATAGTCTACAGTACATCGAATAATCCAACTTTATCTAATTCTGTAATTAACTCTGGTTCTGGAATTGGAAATTTTGTAATTACATTAACTAATTTACAGCCAGGAACTACATATTATTATAGAACATTTGCGACTACTATTGCAGGAACTTATTATTCATCTACTCAAAATTTTAACACCCTAAATTTAGTTGCACCTGTTGCAACAACTGCTTCAGAAATCAGTAATACAAGCTTCAAAGCAAATTGGAATTCGGTTACTGATGCCACAGGATATAAACTTGACGTATCTACCTCTTCAACTGTTTTTACTAATTATAGAGCGGAAGCTCCTTTTGTTACTTTTGATGATTTCGTAAGTGGCTATGGTAATAATAATTCATTAAGTAATTCATACAATCAGAATACAGGAATTTATCTATATTCTAGTAACGGAAGTATGGTTGTTAACAGCTCTGTAAATAATGTATTTGCTAGCGCAGGCTGGGAGTCTGGAGCAAATGATAAATGTATTATTATAAATATTAATGCAAAAGATCAATACAATATTAAATTATCTTGTAAACTCAAATCGACATTAGACGGCCCTAAAAATTATAAATTACAATATTCGTTACTAGGAGATAATTATGGATTTATTGACATACCTGGAGGAACAATAACTTGCTCTACAGATTATACAACGGGTGTAATTACTAACTTATTACTGCCACAAGAAATAAATAACCAACCAAACGTTTTTCTTCGTTGGTTATTAACTTCGGATACTGCAATTAACGGAAATTCAATTCAACCTTTAGGTGAAAGTTACATTGATGATATTATTCTAAAAGGAGGAGAAGATCAAACTTTAGTGAGTGGCTACGACAATTTAACCGTTTCAGGAACTTCACAAACAGTAACAGGTTTAGATGTGCCTGTAACTTATTATTACAGGGTTAGAGCAACTAACGGAACTACCTCCGCAAATTCAAATGTGATAACCGTTACAACTGCCTGTGCACCTAGTACACAACCTACTTCATATATTTTTGGGAATGATGCTTCTTCAGTTTCTACTACAATTACTTTTTCATTTCAGGCAGCAGTACCTTCGGCAACAGGAAATCTAGTAGTACGTTATGCACATGGTGCAACTCCAACTGCTCCTTCAAATGGAACTACATATTCAGTTGGTGATGCATTAGGGAGTGGGACAGTTGTTTACGCTGGCACCAATACTTCGGGAACTACATCGGGTTTAAGTCCAAATACCGAATATGACTTTTATACCTATGCATACAATAATTCTACGAACTGTTCTATGGTTTACAATACAACTTCTCCATTATCTAGTTCTTACAAAACCTGTGTAATAATTCCTACATTGAGTACTTCCTCACTAATTACTAATACTAGTTTTACTGCTAATTGGTCTGGAGTTTCAGGTGCTACTTCTTATCGTTTATATGTTTATTCAAATTCTAATTTTACACAACAAATAGTTGGTTCCCCTTTTACATCAAATACCAACTCATTTAATGTAACCGGATTATCACCTTCAACAACATATTATTATAAAGTAAAAGGTATTGGATATAATAATTGCGATAGTGGATTATCGAGTTCTGGTTCTGTAACCTTACTTTGTACACCATTAACACAACCATTTACTTATCAATTTGGCTTAGATTCTACCTATCCATCTTCAATAATTGGATTTTATATCAACCTACTACAATTGCCTCAACAGGTTATTTAACGGTAGTTTATCCACATGGTTCTACACCTACAGTTCCAGTAAGCGGAACAAGTTACTCTTCTGGAGATAGCATAGGTGCAGGAACAGTAGCTTATTCTGGACCAAATTATTATTCTTACATTAATAATCTGTCTCCAAATACTGAATATGATTTTTATACTTATGCATACAATACAACTCAAACATGTTCATTAGAGTATAATTTAAATAGTCCGTTAACAGGTTCCTACACCACTTGTGTTATCAAACCAACTTCCAATTCTGCTACTAATATTACCAACACCGGATTTACCGCAAATTGGTCTTCTGTGAGTGGTGCAACTAGTTATTCATTGGAAGTGTTTTCAGACTCAAACTTAAATAATTATGTTACAGGATCTCCTTTTACTGCTAATACCAACTCATTTACAGTAACAGGCTTAACTAACACTGGTACTTATTACTATAGAGTATCTGCAAATGGAGCTGCTTATTGTACTAGCGGAGCCTCTGCCGTTCAAGGACCTATAAGCCTTGAATGCAACCCTTCAACTAGTGTTGCAAATACTGCTTTTGCGACAGCTACAACATTAACAACAATTTCTGGAGAATTTACTGCACCGCTTTCAAATGCTCCAGAGAGTTATTTGGTTGTACGAACAACTACAAATTCACAACCGGTTCCCGTTAATGGAACTACTTACTCTGTGGGTTCAAATTCAATAGGATTCATTGAATATGTAAATACAACGGCTGGGACTTGGACTTCTACTGGTTTAACAGCAAATACGAATTATTATTATTGGGTATTTTCAGTTATTACTAATAATTGTTTCAATGCTCCAGTTTACAGTACTGTTACTACATCATTCTCAGCAAAATCCAATAGAACTGCAACATGGACCGGAGCTGTAAGTAATTCATGGAATACCGCAGGAAACTGGTCAACGGGAGAACTTCCTAACTCTACAGACAATATTGTTATAGACACTAATAGTCCAAATAGCACTCTTTTAGATACAAATTTCACATTGGCTGCTGGTCAAAAACTAACAATAACAAACACAGGGACTTTAACTGTAAGCCCAACATCAATTTTATCTATTTCGGGTTATGCCGATTTTGGAGGAAGATCCGTAATATTAAAATCCAATAGTTCTGGAACAGCAACATTAGGTCAAGTAACTGGTACATTGGAAGGTGCAACCAACGTTACTGTTGAGCGTTATATTCCTGCTAAAAGATCATGGAGAGCAGTAACAGCTCCTTTAAAAGGTTGGTTTAATAGTTCTATATACAGTAGTTGGATGAATAACAACCAATCAGGTGTGTCCGATTCAACAGGTATGTTAGTATTTGGACCTACAACAAATTGGGGGATTCAAATGGCTCAGAATTATAATTTATTAACTTATAACTCGAATGATACTTGGAGTGGGGTTTCAATGCCAATTGCCTCAGGAACATTATTTAGTTCAACTATTAACAATGCATTTATGGCCTTTATAACAGGACCATTTGGTAGTTCTAATATTACATCTGGTGCAACTGCAACAACTTTAAAGGCAAATGGTCAATTAATTACAGGAACACAAACATACGCCAATCTACCTTCTACTTCCTATTCATTCCTTGGTAATCCATATGCAAGTCCAATTAGTCCAAGCAGTATCATTGCTGCAAATCCAAATTTTAGTAATATATGGGTATGGGATCCACAATTAGCCAATTTTGGAGCCTATGTAGTATATTCTGGTTCTACTTATAGTAATACTTCAGGAAGTTATAATTCAGGTCAACCTATTCAAAGTGGGCAAGCCTTTTTTGTAAAACCAAGTACAACAACAGATTTTATTATTTCCGAAAGTAACAAATCGACAGTTGTAGACAATGGTTTATTTAATAAAGCACTTACTACTCCAACTGCTCTAAGAATAAATTTACACAAACAAGTTCAAAATGAATGGCGCCCTTTTGATGCTGCAATTGCATTATTTGATGCTAATTCAACTAATAGTGTAAATTCTGAAGATGCAGCTAAAATGTATAATTCAAATACTAATTTAACTATTCAAAATAGTTCTTATTCATTAATGGCTGATCATAGAGCTTTACCTGTTGCTGAAGATGTAATTAATTTACGTATTAGTGAAACAGAAATAGGCGCTAGCTATAAGTTGATCATTAATTCAGAAGAATTTGATAATATGGGTGTAAGTGCTCATCTTGTGGATTTATTTACCAACACTTCCCTACAAATTAATTTAGATGGAACTAATACTGAATATACATTTGTAACCTCTTCAGATACACAAAGTAGTGGTGATAGATTTAAAATAGTTTTTGATTCATTTTTAACAAATAGTAGCTTTGTGTCAAATTCAATACAAGTATATCCAAACCCATTTAATGGTAATGTTATCAATATTAATTCAGGTAACTTGACCGTTGGTAATTACAAATATTCTATTACAAATATTTTAGGACAAGTTGTAAATCAAGGTAAGATTGATTTCATAGAGAACAATTCAAACTACTCAATTTCAATTAGTAATTCAATTCCAAATGGAGTTTATATTTTGAAATTAATAGATGATCACAATAAAGAATATTCAATTAAAATAATGAAACAATAATTTTTTTTATGAAAGTATACACCAAATCTATTCTTATTATACTATCAGTGTTTAGTTATATAAACTCATTAGCAAGCACACAAAGTAATTCAGATCCTATTAATGAAATTGGGCCAGCTGACCCAGGTGGGGACCCTAGTGGTTCAGCCCCTGTAGCCCCTATTGATAACTTAGCATTTATCTTATTGGGATTAGCTATATTTCTAGGGATCTATTTTATTTATATAAAGAGAAAAAAGAGATTAACTATTTAATAGTTTTCAAATCATATTAAAACCATCAAAAGCAATTTTGGTGGTTTTTTATTTATCAACAATTGGCAAATTTAACAATTGTGGGTTGCCCAACTAAAAATCGTATTCTGTAATTTTACAGCATGTATGCTTTAGTAGATTGTAACAATTTTTATGCTTCGTGCGAACGTGTTTTCCAACCTAATTTAAATGGAAAACCAGTCGTTATTTTGTCTAATAACGACGGTTGTATCATCTCCAGAAGCAATGAAGCAAAGGTATTAGGGATTCCTATGGGAGCCCCCGAATTTAAAGTGCGCCAAGAACTCAAGCAACATAACGTACAGGTTTTTTCATCCAATTATGCCCTATACGGCGACCTAAGCAATAGGGTGATGAAAATTCTAGAAGGATTCACTCCAAACCTTGAAGTATACAGCATCGACGAAGCATTTTTAAACTTTGACGGCATGCCTGTTTCTGATTTCCATGACTATGGATTACAAATGAAAAGAAGGGTACAAAAATGGGTTGGGATTCCGGTTTGCGTGGGTTTTGCAGCAACCAAAGCGCTATCTAAAGTAGCCAATAAAATTGCAAAAAAATACCAAGACAGAACTTATGGTGTGTATGTAATTGACACCGAAGAAAAGCGCATCAAAGCATTAAAATGGACTAAAATTGAAGACGTGTGGGGCATTGGCCACCGACTTAAAAAGAAGATGATTGCCCACAATATTCATACGGCTTTTGATTTTACCAAACCCCAACACGAATTTTTTATACGAAAAGAAATGGGCGTTTTAGGAATGCGCTTAAAGTATGAATTGGAAGGGAAATCGGTACTGGATTTAGAACCTATTAATGAACAGAAAAAAAGTATTGCCACTACGCGCAGCTTCCCAAAACAAATCACCGACTTGGATGCTTTGCGCGAACGCGTGGCCACTTTCGCTGCGGTTTGCGCCGAAAAATTACGCAAGCAAAAATCCTGTTGCCATACCATCATTGTCATGCTGGTTGTGGATCGACACAAATATGAAAATCAAAAATACTATTACAATAGGGCTATTACCTTGCCGTATGCAACTAATTCTACGCTAACCATTGCTAATGCGGCAACTGCTATTTTGAAAGAATTGCATGCAGGAAATGAAGGGCTGCATTTTAAAAAAGCCGGGGTTATTGTTACCCAATTTATAGATGAAGATAAAAAACAATTTCAATTATTTGAAGAAGAAAATCCAAAGCATTTAGCACTTATGAAAGCTATGGATTCTTTGAATACCAAAATTGGAAACCGAAAAGTGAAATTGGCATCGCAAGATTTAAAAGTAACTTGGAATATGAAACAGAATCATTTGTCCCCAAATTATACCACCAACTTTAAAGAACTACTAGAAATAAAATGCCAGTAAGAAAAGAACCTTCGCTTACATTTCATCTTCCTAATTTTGAAAGCAAACTCCGAATTCCATATGTGAAAGAAGGAGTTTCGGCTGGATTTCCCTCGCCTGCAACCGATTTTTTGGGCAATGAAATAGATTTGAATAAAGAATTGTGTAAAAATCCGTTGGCCACTTTTTACATAAAAGTAAACGGAAATTCAATGATCAATGCCGGTATTAGCGATAAAGATATTTTGATTGTAGACCGAAGTTTGGAGCCACAAAATAATAAAATTGCGGTGTGTTTTATTGATGGAGAATTTACCGTAAAGCGAATTCAGGTAGAAGACGATTGCTTGTATTTAATGCCCGAAAATCCGAGTTACCCGGCCATAAAAGTTACCGAAGAAAATGAATTGGTCATTTGGGGAATGGTAACCTATGTAATTAAAAGCTTATAAATTTTTATATAACGCCACTGCAATTTGGGAAGCTACTTTAGCATTGTTTTTAATCAATGCAATATTGGATTCCAAACTTTCGCCATGGGTATGCGCCGCAATGGCTTTCAACAAAAACGGCGTCACTTCTTTACCTTTAATATGCAATTTATCGGCTTCTTTTAAGGCATCTAGAATATGTACTTCTATGGCTTCTTGTTCCATTTCAAATTCTTTCGGAATGGGATTTGCAATCAACACCGAACCATTGAGGCCTAAGTCCCATTTTGACTTTAAAAGAGCTGCCATTTCTTGGGGAGAATCCAATCGTAATGGCGATTGGAATCCGCTTTGAGAAGAGTAAAAACTTGGGAAGGCATCTTGACCATAAGTCACCACCGGAATTCCTGAAGTTTCTAAATATTCAAGAGTCAATCCAATATCTAAAATTGATTTTACACCCGCAGCTACAATAGCTACATTAGTTTGCGCCATTTCGGTTAAATCGGCAGAAATATCCATGGTTTCGGCAGCACCACGATGCACGCCACCAATTCCGCCAGTAGCAAATATTTTAATTCCAGCCATCGAAGCAATGCGCATAGTTGCAGCCACAGTAGTTGCACCTGGTAATTTTTTAGCAATTACATACGGCATGTCGCGAAGACTTACTTTCCACACGCCCGGAGTTTGCCCTAAATAGTCGATGTCTTCTTCACGCAAACCCACCAAGCATTTTCCATCCCGAATAGCAATAGTTGCAGGAACAGCGCCATTTTTTCGAACTTCATCCTCCACTAATTTAGCTGTAATGGCATTTTGCGGCCAAGGCATTCCGTGGGAAATTATGGTCGACTCTAAGGCAACAATAGGCAAATTAGCATCTAATGCCTGTTGCACTTCGGGGCTTATAATAATCAAATCTTTATTATTAGTTTTAATACTAAATTACTTTTTTAATTGGTACTCTTTTTCCATACTTTGAAGCACCTCTCTAATTTGCTCTACGCCTATTCGTTTGGCTTTAATGGTTTTATTTTTATCTAAAACATAAATTACAGGGGTTGAATACACATCATATTTCACTGTAACATTATTTATGTGTGCACCATCGTAAACATTAATCCAATCAGAAAGTCCTTTTTCAGCAATGTACTTCAAATATTTTTCGCCTTCATGCAACGTATAAACGCTGTACACTTTTACATCTTTTTTCTCCTTTTTAAGATCATTGTATACCTCAATTAATTTGGGTATTTCTTTTTGGCAATGACCACAATCTACATCCCAAAAAACTAAAATCAAGTAATCTGCAGAAACCGAACTTAAATTAAGAAACATTTTGGCTAACTTGTTTGCATTAGCATAATAAACCTTAGTTGCCTCTTCACTATTCTTGGCCGATTCAAAGCCCATGGCTTTTACAATTGGAAAGTCTTCGGCTTTGATCATTGATAGCTCCGGAGCTGTGGCACCTATTAATAAAGGTTTAAGCAAATCGGCTCTTTTAATTATTTTGGAAACCACCGATTCATCATCATAAATTCCTGATGCTTTTCCGGTTTTAAAATATTTATCAGAAAGGTGAACAAACACTTTGTCATAGCCCATTCTTTTTGAAGATTCAAAAGTGTATACTAAATTCGAAAGTACCGTTTTGTATAACATACTACCAAATTTGGTTTTTTCTAATACTCGATCCACCTCTACAACTGCAGAATCGGGGTGTGTAAAAATAACCGACTCAAAGTATCTTTTCAGTTTGTTATAAAAAAATGGGTTTCGCATTGTTCCATCATCCTTAAAATCTACATTATCCCAATAGTGTTTTTTATAATAATTGTATACTAACAAGCTGTCTGGTCGCCCGTTGGATGCTTTAGGTACATCGGTTAGAATTTTTTCCATTTTCAAATTCATCACATCCCCAACATAAGTTGATTTATGCTTACTTAAAAAATCCTTTTCATATTCTGTTATTTTTTTATCAAATTCTTTTTGCTTTTCCTGCAATATCAGTGTGTCTTTTTTCGTTTTAATTGTAAGATTGTTCTTATAAATGATAAACTCTTTATTTTGTTTATTAACAAATTTTAAATAGTCAATAAAATTATTTTCGGAAGGCGAATTTGTAGCAACTAAACCATCAATATCATTTGCGCCAAGATCATTTTGAAACTCTAATTTTTGGTTTTGATCATCAACAAAAAAATCAAAGTATATCGATTTTTGTTGGCTTACTAAAGAGTAAATTCCTTTATCTAATTTGGTTTTACCTTTAAAAACAATTTTACCATTTTTTACTGTAGTACAGGTGTCTTTAATGAAGGTTTTATCAAACTGATAATAAGTAAGATAGGCAATGGTGTCCTTACAATTTTTTAAATTAATTGTAATGTCATACCCTGTTTGAGCCTGCGATGCATTTGCAATAAAATAAAAAATAAAAGCTAAAATAATTCTTTTCATAAACTGATAAATTCAACTATTTAAATAACCTAATTTGAGTTCAAATATAATGCAATTAAAATTTCGAATTTTATAAAAGATTCTTAATTTTTTTGTGCGCAAATAATAGGTCACTTTATAGAGGCCTTGGAATTAACTCAAAATTCATGTTGAAAATTGAGTTATTAACAATTTTTCCGTATTTTTGTAATCTAGGATTTTGCCCTAAATCACTATAAACTACTGATTATGAAAAATTTAAGTCTAAGTAAACTGATTTTTACTTTTGCAACATTGTTAATATCTAATGTTTTATTATCAAATACTTTTGATAATTCCAGCAAAAGAAATGTAGAAAAATTTGAATTAAGCCTAATTTCAGTTGATGTAAATTCAACTTCAACTGAAATAAATACACCAAATGCAACCCGTGCAGTAGTAGGTCCAATTTTCACTTCTCAACCCGTGTCGCAATCCAAGTGTATTGGTGGCAATGTTACTTTTTCGGTAACGGCAACAGGGGCAGGAACTTTAACTTATTCTTGGAAGAAAAATGGAACTCCATTGAGTGATGTTCCAGGAAGAATCAGTGGTTCGGCAACCGCTTCATTAACAATTTCAAACATTGTTAGTAGCGATGCTGACAACTACAGTTGTGAAGTTACAGACAGCTCGGATCCAACAAATCCAGCTTCTTCAAATGCAGCGCAATTAACTGTAAATACGCTACCCGTTCTAATAAAATCAGGAAACACTAATGTTTGTAAAGGGCAATCTACAACTTTATCAATTTCGGGAGCTAGTTCATACTTATGGAGTACTGGGAATACTTCAAGTTCGATTTCGGTTAACCCAATTACAAATAGTTCTTACAGCGTTACTGGTACAGACAGTAATGGTTGTACTAGCTCTGAAAGCTTTGCTGTTTTAGTAAATGCTTTACCTACAATTTCAATATCTGGAACTTCTACCATTTGCAACGGCACTTCAACAACTTTAACAGCCACAGGTGGGCTTACTTACAATTGGGGATCTGGATTACCAAATACAAGTAGCATCCTTATTAATCCGAGTTCCAACACCACGTATACTGTTTCAGGAACTGATAGTAATGGATGTATTAATTCGGCATCTCAATTAGTTACCGTTAATACCATTCCAACCGCATCTGTAAGTGCAACTTCTTCAATATGTTCTGGAAATACAGCAGTTTTCACAATTACAGGAACTCCAAATGCAACGGTAATTTACAAAATTGGTACTGGTTCTAATGTAACTATTATTTTAAACAGTAGCGGTCAAGCAACTGTAACAGTTGCCGGAGCTACTTCTAATCAAACTTTAAATTTAATTTCGGTTACATTATTAGGATGTCAAAATACTGCTTTTACCACGCCTAGTGCTACTGTATCTGTTAATTCAATTCCATCAGCACCTTCTACAGCAACGGTAAATTATTGTCAAAATCAATCGGCAAGTCCATTAACCGCATCAGGAAGTAATTTAAAATGGTACTTAACTGCAACCGGAGGAGTAGCAGAGGCAACAGTACCAACTCCAAGTACAGCTTCTACAGGGATTACAACCTATTATGTAAGTCAGACTGTAAATGGATGTGAAAGTTTAAGAGCTCCGCTTATCGTAAATGTAAATGGGTTACCTTCTGTTTATGCAGGTACAGATCAAACAATATGTGCGGGTGGATCTGTAACATTAGCTGGAAGTGGCGCTAATAGTTATTCATGGAATAGCGGAATAACCAATAACGTATCCTTTTCTCCGGCAACAACAGCAACTTATACCGTTACAGGTACAGATGCAAATGGTTGTACCAATACAGATCAGGTTGTAATCAGTGTAAATGCTATCCCAACGCAGCCAACAACTTCGTATTCAAATCCAGTTGCTTATTGTCAAAACCAATCTGTTAGCGCGTTAACTGCTACAGGAAGTGCTCTAAAATGGTACACTTCTTCAACTGGTGGAACCGGAACTAGTTCAGCTCCAACACCAAATACAGCTACCGTTGGTACAACTTACTATTTTGTAAGTCAGACTGTATCGGGTTGTGAAAGTAATAGAACTCAGATTGATATTTTAGTAAATACATTACCTACAGTTACAGTTTCGGGTGTAAATACTATTTGTGCTAATGAAAGCACTACGCTAACAGCTTCGGGCACAAATAATTATTCATGGAGCGGAGGTCTAGGAAACTCTGCCGCAATAACAATATCCCCTTTAAACACAACTAGTTATGTAGTGACAGGTACGGATTCAAATGGATGTAGTGCTTCTGCAACTTATTCGGTTACTGTAAAACCACTTCCTAATATTAGTGGAGGTGTAAATCAAACTATTTGCGCAGGAAGTTCGGTAACTCTTTCAGGATCAGGCGGAAACGGAACTTACAATTGGAATAATTCTGTAATAAACAACATAGCATTTACCCCTTCAACAACTTCAACATATACTGTTACTGGACAAGGAGCAAACGGTTGTTCAAATACAGCATCTGTATTGGTTACAGTAAATGCAATCCCTACGGCTCCAATTACAAGTGTTGTTCAACCAGATTGTATAACAAATACAGGCACAGTTCAATTTTCTGGATTACCAAATTCAGGAAACTGGACCATAAACCCGGGTTCAATAAATGGGTCTGGAAGTACTTATACATTAAGCAATTTAGCTTCTGGAACTTATAATTATACCGTTAGAGATGCAAATCTTTGTACTTCAACTGGAACAAATACTACGGTTAACGCCGCACCTACAATACCTACTGCGCCTACAGCAGTAGCACAATCATTTATGGCTTCGGCAAATCCAACTGTTGCTAATTTACAAATAACGAGCACAGGAACTCCAGTGTGGTATGCTAACGCTACAGGAGGATTGGCTTTATCAAACGGAACTCCTTTAAATACGGGAACTTACTATGCTGCACAAATAGTTAATGTATGTGAAAGTACGGCTAGAACATCAGTTGCAGTTACTGTTAATGCTAATTCTGTTGGTGGTGCTGTAACCGGAGGTGGATTTGTTTGTATTGGAACCAACACTACAGTTTTAACATTGTCTGGATACACAGGAACCATAGTTAAATGGCAAAGTGCAAGCGACATCAACTTTTTAACAAACGTAGTTGACATTTCAAACACTACAACTTCCTATACAGCAACAAATATTAGCACCCCTACCTATTATAGAGCTGTGATACAAAGTGGTACTTCTACTTCTTATTCATCAGCTGCTTTAGTTGACATTATACCTCAAAGTATTGGTGGTACAATTACTTCTTCATCAAGTTCGGTTTGTAATGGCCAAAACAGTGGAATTTTAAACTTATCTGGTTATGTTGGATCAATTATCCGTTGGGAAGAATCTACTAATGGAGTAAACTGGAATGCAATTGCAAATACTAGTACTACCTACACATCAGGAGCATTAACTCAAACAACTTATTTTAGAGCGGTAGTTCAAAATTCAGGATGTGCAATTGTTAATTCATCTAATTATATAGTAACGATTAATAATTCGCCTACGATATCGGGTAACTTATCGGCTTGTGTTGGAACAACTGCTTCATTAACAGCAACTACAACTCCAGCTGCTAGCCCTTGGATCTCTTCAAATCCTGGAATTGCCTCAATAACTTCAACCGGTCTTGTAACAGCTGTTTCACCTGGAACTTCTTTGATAACATATACTAATTCAAATGGATGTACTGCAACTGCTAGTTTTACTGTAAATGCAGCTCCAACTTTGATTGTCACAAATCCAGCACCTGTCTGTAGCCCAAATACCGTGAATCTAACAGCAGCAACTGTTACTCAAGGCTCTACACCAGGATTGTTTTTTACTTATTATTCAAATCCACTAGCAACTGTAACATTAGCAAACCCAACTGCAGTTGCAACTTCGGGGACCTATTATATTAAAGGTACCGATGCTAACGGATGTACTTCTACTGTAAATGCAGTAAGTGTTTTAATAAATTCATTACCTAATTATACTATTTCTGGAACAAATTCTATTTGTGCAGGAAATAGCACCACGCTTACCGCTTCTAGTGCAAGTACTTATTCATGGAATAATGGTCTAGGGACTACAAATTCAATTACAGTTACTCCATCAGCAACTACTACTTACACTGTTACTGGTACCGATAATAACGGATGTGCTGGAACGGCTTCTTATACAGTTACAGTAAAACCATTACCAAATATCAATGCAGGACTTGATACTAATATATGTTTAGGATCTTCGGTTACACTTTCAGCAACTGGAGGAACTTCATACACATGGAATAACGGAATATCAAATGGTGTTTCTTTCGTGCCTTCAGCCACTACAACCTATACCGTAGTTGGAACTGATGCTACAAATTGTTTCAACACCGATAGTGTTATTATTACTGTAAACAGTATTCCTACAGCTCCAATTATTACTGTTACCCAACCAGATTGTACTTCTTCAATTGCAACCATTCAATTTTCTGGGTTACCAACTACAGGAAACTGGACAATAAACCCAGGTTCTTATAACGGATCTGGAGCTACTTATACATTAAATAATCAGCCTGCTGGAACATATAATTTTACCGTAAAAGACACCAATTTATGTACTTCTTCAAGCACTAGCGCTACGGTAATTGCAGCACCTACAACCCCTAGTGCACCTGTAGTAGGAACAATTACTCAGCCTACTTGTACTGTTCCAACTGGAAGCGTACAATTAAGTGGATTACCAACTGGAACATGGACCATTACAAAATTACCAGGGGGGCAAACTTACACCAATTCGGGTAGCAACTATACGGTTACTAATTTAACACCGGGGGCTTATACATTTTCAGTTTCAAATGGAACTTGTAGCTCTGTAGCTTCAGGAAGTGTAGTAATTGATGCAGTTCCTTCACTAACCGCACCTGTGGTTGGTTTATTAGTTCAACCAACTTGTTCGGTAGCTACAGGAAGTGCAACTTTAAACGGATTACCTTCTACTGGAAACTGGACCTTAACAAGACAACCTGACGGAGTTACTTTAACTAGCACCGGAATAACAAATACAATTAACGGATTAACTTCTGGAACCTATACCTATACAGTTACAAATTCTAATGGATGTGTTTCACCAAGTTCTACTTTTATTGTAATCGATCCGCAACCAGCTTCGCCAGTTGCGCCAATCGCAAATGCGCAAACGTTCTTAGCTTCTGCAAATGCAACAGTTTCCAATTTACAAATTGTAAGCACTGGTACTCCAAATTGGTATACCAACGCAGTGGGTGGAAGTGCACTTTCAGGTTCAACATTATTGGTTACCGGAATTTATTATGCTTCTCAAACTGTTAATGGCTGTGAAAGTGTTGATAGAACTCTTGTAAATGTTTCGGTATTTCCAAATTCTGTTGGCGGAACCGTAGCTGGAACAACAACTGTTTGTTTTGGCACTAATTCAACTGTATTGACTTTATCCGGTTATACTGGAAGTATCATCAAATGGCAAAGCTCTACAGTTGCAGATTTCTCTTCAAATGTTACTGATATTAATATTCAAAGTACCACATACACTGCTACAAACTTAACTACTCCATTGTATTTTAGAGCTGTAGTACAAAGTGGAACTGCTCCAATAGAATATGCAACTCCTGCTTTTATTGATGTAATTCCGCAAAGTAATGGCGGAATTTTAAACAGCTCAACTGCAGTTTGTGTTGGTGAAAATAGTGGTTTATTAGCATTAACTGGCTACACTGGAACAGTGATTCGTTGGGAACAATCAATAAATAATGGAGCAGTATGGACACCTATTGCTAATATAGCTGACACCTACACTTCGGGAGCATTAACAACTACAACTCAATTTAGAGTAGTGGTTCAGAATGGTGTTTGCCCAGCCGTTTATTCTTCGGTTGTTACAATTACTGTAAAAAGTACACCTATTGTAAATGATATCCCAAATCAACAAGTTTGCTTTGGTGACACAAAAACGTTTGGCGAGCCATTTATTGCTGGTTATACATATAATTGGACTTCCGATATTGGATATTCAAGTATCTTACCACAAGTAAGTATTACATTCAATCAAGTAGTTACCCATAATTATACCTATACAATTACAAATACTTCAACAGGTTGTAGTACACAAGATCAATTTCAAATTATAGTAAATCCGTTACCAAATGCGACTGTAATTGCAGACACAACAATTTGCGCAGGGGACTCAATAAATATAGGAGCTAATTCTAATGTAGGATCTACCTATTCATGGAGTAGTATTCCGGCAGGATATGCTTCAACAAATTCGAATCCAGCGGTTAATCCAGCGGTTACAACCACCTATGTTTTAGAAGAAACGGTTACTGCAACAGGATGTACTAAAACCAATCAAGTTGCTATTGCAGTTCAGCCAATTCCAGTAATCACTATTGTTGGAGCACCGCAGTTTAATATTTGTGAAACAACTACACAAGTACAGTTGAATGCCACAATAACAAATCCGTACTCTACATTCATTTGGACAAAATTAATAGGATCGGGAAGTTTTGATAATAATTCGATTCTAAATCCTATCTATTCTCCTAGCTTAGCTGATATTGCAAATGGAAGTGTTACTTTACAATTATCTGTAATTGGGGCAAACCCTTGTACAGCAACTTACACACAAAATGTAGTCATTATAATCGATAAAAAACCAATTGCAAATGCAGGTTTAGATGTAATTACTTGCGGAACCAATCCGGTTCAAATTAATGCAACTGGAACTTTATATGCTTCCAATTTAGTGTGGAGTATTCCTTCGGGTATTACTGGAACTTTAGACCAAAGTAATCCATACATGCCAATATATACCCCAAGTGTTAACGATCAAAATTATGTGGGGCCAATTGTATTTACTTTAACAGCAAATTCAAACACGAATTGTCCAAGTACTTCGGATACCGTATCAGCATTAATTACTCCTGCCCCAGTAGTAGATGCAGGACCACCAACGGCAACAATTTGTGAAGGTTCAAATTATTTTGTGCCATTCAACCCATTGGCTGCAGAAAACATAGTGAATAGTACTATACTTTGGACAAATGGAACAGGAGACGGTACTATAGTTGGTGCTAATTCACTTACTCCAACCTACATCCCTGGTCCTAATGATATTTTAAACGGATCGGTAACATTAACTTTAAGTGCTGCAGGAAACAACCCATGTAGTACACCAGCTACGGATAACATTATTATTAATATTGTTAAAAATCCGGTTGTAAATGTAGGCCCTCCAACAGTAGTTTGTGAAGGTCCTATTACACTAAATTCTTCAATTCAAAATGCAGGTTCTATTCTTTGGACAGTTCAAAACGGAAATGGATACTTTATTGATCCTACCGCTATTGCTCCTATTTATATGCCTGCAACGACCGACTTAAATACAATTGTAACATTTTCGGTTACGGTAACTCCGATTAATAATTGTGGCCCCTCAATTTCTGATAGTGTCTTATATACAATTAATGGAAAACCAAGTATCGTTGTAGGTGGAAATGCTACCATTTGTCAAAGTAATCAAACTTATCAATTACAAGCTACAGCAACCAATACTACTTCTATAACATGGACTTCAACTGGTTCTGGAGCTTTTGATAACATTCATAATGAAGATCCTATTTATACATTGAGTCCTGGTGATATCGCAGCAGGGTCTGTAACATTTACATTATCTGGAACTCAAACAGGATGTACCAATGCGCAGGATACTATGGTGTTAACCATTCAAAAAAATCCGACTGCTGATGCAGGTCCAGCACAAGTAATTTGTCAAGGGGATATGGTTGTCATTCCAGGAAATGCAACAAATGCTAGCGCCTATAATTGGATAAGAAATGGTGGCGCAGGAACATTTATAAATACTAATACCACTAATCCTACTTATATGTCCCAACCTACTGAGTCGGGGACAATTTATTTAACTTTAATAGCCAATGCTATTGCACCATGTACTGTTTCTGCAAGTTCAGATACTACAATTACAATTATTCCAAAAGCAACAGCTGATGCAGG
>JACCDK010257430.1_pt1 | contig 44157 bp, 31 predicted proteins | sample 7445871 | NCBI WGS metagenome assembly JACCDK01 (sample SAMN15323436, study PRJNA562643) | freshwater metagenome | isolation source: river surface water | place: USA:Blue River Watershed | collected 2017-08-15 | reverse complement strand
GAAGATGCGGTCAAGGTAATCCCCTTGGCAAAGTCGTGGGCCTTATGGCCCCTAGCTAGGAGTGCCAAATGGCAAACGAAGCATTTAGCTGCGCATCATACGAACCAGGTCACAACGTTCACTACATCCAGGCCAGAGTCAAAGCTCACCTGCCCAGGTTCTGGGCCAAGGTCGATCTCATTGGTCCTAAGGCAGTGAGAGTAGTCACCCATAGGCAAGACCAGGTCCTGTTTCACCACAGTGCCATCGAGCTTTACATGTGGACTCTGGTTGCTCACGAAGGTGAGATCAAGTACTGCCCAGAGTCAAAGCTGCTCTATGTCCGACTAGATGAATATCGCAGTGTGAAGCAGGATGTTTGGATTATGGCGTATTTGTCGGAAGACGAACTTTCCCCCTGTAAAGATTTGAGAGATGTTTCAAGTTTTAGCGAGGCAGAATTGCGACGGTTTATTGAAGAAAATGACGTAGGCCACCTCTAGAGTGAGAATCGAACTGGGGGCATAAATGGAACCAACGATTTCTTTTTTCACGAATAAGGCAACCGAGTGCGTTGAGCTTATTGTCATGGTCTCAAATGAGTTTGTATTGAGAGCATTGCCCGGCGTGCACAAAGGTAAAGATCACGCTGTTGAATACTGGACTTCGATTTCGATGCCCGAACTGCAGGGTTATCTATCAAGCGACTACGAGGTAGCTCGTTTCCTCTGGGGCTCTATGGAAAAAGAAGAGACTAAAGAAGAGGAGTGGAACTACTCAGACGCCCTAGTTTGGGAGATCCCGCCAGTTCAATTGTGGGCTAAAGGCCACACGCTATCGCGGGATTATGTAGAGTCGGTCGCTGATTACATGGGTGACGGTGACGAGTTCACGGTTGGGGATATTGTCCTCGAGTATCCAGAATTTGAACCTGCCGAGAGCACTTCTTCGGTGAAGGATTCAATAGATCGAAACGAGCGCTTGTGTCCTTGGTGTGGGATAACCGGACAAAAGGCCTTCAACTACTTCACCCCGAATCTCTTGAACTATGCCGAGCTGTATTTGGACTTCGAGAGTCCAGTCCTGTGGACTGATGGTGTCTGGTCTGATGGCGGGGTTGATTCAAGTTGCATGGCATCTAGCTATACCGAAAGAGGAGACAGTGTAATTAGTTGCCCAAGCTGCAAGGCTGTGTTTCTGGCATCCACAATTGAAGGCAACACCCAGGTCAGCGGCTATGAAACAGGCAATGTCGAATCTTGGATTCAGCCCGGCACCTGCGCACGTTCAGAGGCTAAGTCGCAAAGAACTGAGGCAAAATTCATTAAGGCCAGTTTGGATCAAACCCTGAGCTATCTGAAAGCAAACCTAGAACACGATCCAATGATCAACTGGGAGCAGTGGACCGCGGCTCAGCAAGTCGTTGGTTGGGCCTCGTACTTGATCCGAAAAGGCGAACAACTAACTTCTCGCCAGGATGAACTCGGTCGTCAACTACTGACGCAGTTTTCAGAGAGGGTGAGCCAGATCAAAGAGGGCACGCTGGAGGCTATGTCTCCGCATTACAGGTACGAACCAGACGAAGAACATCGTTGGCACAAATTTGAGTTGTTTGAGGCAATCCCCCTGGCCAACATAAGCCGAATTGTCCGAGAATCTGAGATCCAATCGTCCTATGCAATTTCTGGAGAAGACTTCAAAAGGGATTTCGAGGTCCTATCGGAGAGGACAGACATGGATGAGCTGTACCTCTACATTGAGCAGCGAAAGCTTCTAAATTCGGCTCTGGGCATGATGGGCGATTCCAGGTGGGCAGTACACAGCGGAGAGCTTGAGAAATAGCCCGCTGAGCAACATCTAGCAAAAATGTCAGACCCCCTCTATACATTTCGACGCGGAGGTTGGAATGATTTTGAGCATCGATGGCCAGTTAGTAAATGCCTACATTGAGCCACAGTTCTTTGATCTAACTGGGGGGCCAATTGTTTCGGTTGAGTTTTATGGCTGGGAAAACGTTCCAAACCTCAGAAAGCACATCAAGGGCGATCTTCGCGCAGCGCGAGTAGCAAGATACTTCAACTTCGTTGGCTACATGCAGCTTCTTGACCTTTGCTACCTGGCCGGCAACTACAAGATCAGTAAAGAAGACTTGCTGATCGACCAGAACATCAGCCCAGCACCAGTCGCCTTCAGCTGGTCAGCATGGGAAGCAGATATCGAACTCGAAGACGGTGAGTACGAGTCGGGCGAGTACTACTTTGGCTATTCACTGCCCGAGGATCTCGAATACATCCCGACTGATAGTGATGTTCACTACGAGTGCTTTTACGCATACCCGCTTTTCACGATGCCCACTGAGCTAGAGCAAACGATTGAGGAGAAACAAAGATGATTCGTTTAGTTATTGGAGACATCACAACGCTGCAGGTTGATGCCATCGTCAATGCTGCTAACTCCCAGTTGGTGCCAGGTGGTGGGGTGGACGGCGCTATCCACCAAGCAGCAGGACCAGGGCTTTTCAGCGAGTTGAAAACCCACCACACCTTCTTGCAGCCTGGCGAAGCAATCCTCACCGCTGGTTACCGGCTGCCTGCCAAGCACGTCATCCACACCGTTGCTCCCAGATGGATCCCGGGGCTAGACAATCAGACCGAGATTCTCTCGGACTGCTATCGCAACTCAATCAGACTTGCGCTGGAAAACGACTTTGAGTCAATCGCTTTTCCAGCGCTTGGCACCGGAGCCTTCGGCATTCCCAGGGAAATCGCAATGTCAACCGCGCTCTCTGCGCTTGCCCTGCAGCTGCAGAGAAGTGGACCTGAACTGGATGTGACAATCTGCTGCTACACCGAGGACGACTATCGGCTTTATGTCGAGGCGGTATCTGATCTGGGCGGGGAAGTTTCAGACGATGGCACACTGTTGATCAATCAGCTGCTTCCCAAGTGCCCAATCTGCTTCCACCCACTAAAGCGCATCGTTTATGGAATGCCATCGCCAGGGATGTTGGAGAACCAGGACAACATCTATATCGGTGGCTGCATCGTCATGGGAGATGATCCGGATCTTGGTTGCAAGAATTGCGACTGGCAGGGCTTCATCGGCGATGTGGATCTGGTTGAAGGTGAGTGGGTGGCTCTCGTTGTTGACTTAGGGCGCAAGAGGTTTGTTGCGGGTGCTATTTATGACGCGGGCCAGCCGCGTTCAGCTCTAATGCTGACCCCTGGGATACCAGAGTTTCAAAGAGGGTTCACAAATGAGTGGCTCGAGGAGCACATTGCGAACTGCCAGGAGCCAAGCGTCTGGCTTGGTAATCGCAACCAGATAATGCCGGAAGCGTTTGAAAAGATCTTGATGCGCTATCCGCGATTGACTGCAGAGGTTATGGAGTTTGCGAGATTCCAATTAGTCGACAATTCGCCGGAATTCTCGCGAGAATGAGTCTCTGCAGGGACTACTTTTTACATGGGGGATCATGGAAGATTTAGAGCAAAATCTTAGGCGGGAACTTCGACGAAGCACGCTTGTTTACTTAGCCTTTCCGAACGAGGACGAACACCTCTCTGAACTCCAAAACAAGCTTCACAAGATTGGCAGTGTGCTTGGAAGTTTGCCATCCGCCGGCCAAAGGAAACAGTATCTGAGCCAGCATCTGGCTGTCTATCTAGTTGGCGTTACATATGTCGCTTGGGACAACTACGCCGACGGCAAGTTGTGGCCCTTCATCGAAGAAGCTTTGGGTAATCCAGGCGTTCCTCAAAGTGAGCTAGCAGACCTCTATACGATCGCCCTTCGAGAGTTGGGGCTCGATGAGTTTGAAATTAAAGAGAAGCGACACATTGGGCCGATTCTTGTCCACTCCGGAATTCCTCGCCTCTCACAGGCATCCTTCCTTGAGCGCATGGTGCGGGAATATCAAAAGACCGAAATTCTTTCAGCTGAAGAGTTCAACGAGAAGATTCGCCGAATCGAAAAACAGGATGTGCCGGGTAAGGGTTATGACGTTCCAACTTGGCGATTCATTAAAAGCACCGGATTTGTGGCAGACGACCTGACAGAGAAGTGCCTCGAAGTTCTGGACGATATAGCCGAAGATGGCGAATGGGATCAGGGTGGAGGCGAGGGGCTACCCGCCCCTCTACTAGCTGCGATCGTTGATAAGGCGAAAGACATCCAACTGACTCGGAAATCAAGACGCAAGGGAAATTCTCTGAGAATGGTGCCTGCGGTTTGGTTGGACCCTTCGAGTCTGGAGATCAAGCTTCTTCTCCCTCAGTATGAACAGCTTCTCAATAAGCCAGTTTCTTGGAAGATCAATGATGGTGTTCAGGTTTCGAATTTGAATGCCTATCCAGAACTACGTGGTCTAGAGCTGCGGCCCAAAGAGGTCATCATTGATCGACTGGCTCGAGAGATCACAATCGCTTGCGCAGAGTATGGAGAACCGTGGGACATTTCACTCTTTGATCCGGATGCGCCGATTTCTTTCTTCAGGCTCGATGGACGAGCACTACCCGACTCTGGACCACTGCCGGGGCAAGAGGTTCTGGTTTTGGGGCCAATATCTCAAGGTTCACAGGGCTTTCAACTGGCCGTGAACGGTGAGCTGACCAATGACTTTGTCGATAACGGCCCCCCAACGGGCTGGTCGGAGGACTCCGAATCTTTGGGTTGGCGAATTCTTAGACTCGATCTAACTGGCGTGTCACGAGTTTCTCTCTTTCAAAATGGAAAGGAGCTGGCAGATTCGATTAGGTATGTCGGGCAGGGAGCCCCAACATTTATTCTCGACGATTGCATAGTCCCCTCGGTTGATCATGACGGACAGCAGGTTTATTCAGCACTACCCTCAATAAAGCTTCCTGCGGTGGATGGCGGAGCGGAAGCTACGTGGAACATAAAGGTCAGGACTGGCAATGAGAAATCCGCCTATGTCCACTGCGTGCCTTTTTCCAATGTGCCAAAGACCCAATCGTTGGAAACGCCTTTGTCTGAAGGCCCATTCACAATCTCCGTTGAAGGCAAGCGCGGAAATGCTCAGAGACTTCAGGGTTACCTGGTTCCAGGATTGAAGGCCAGCTTTAGCCCGCCAGTGAGAAATCTGAAGTCTGCGGGTGACGGCCTAGAGTCTTGCCGATACCACCTTGAGCAAGGCGTTAATAGGTTTGCTCAGGGCACCCTGGATGGGGAAGTGGAAGTCGGAGTTCGAACTCCAGGGGGAAGTGATCTAAAAGTTCGACCCCAACACGTTGAGATTCAGTTGAGAAATGGTCCGGAAGTAACGAGGCATCTCAAGGCTGTGAACTTCGATCCAGAAGAACTCTTTGATGCACGGCTCTACTTAGTTTGGCCAGGCCAAAGGCTGGATCGAGTTGTAGCCCGCGCCGGATCAACAGAAGCGCAATCCTTGTCAATAAAAGGCAGAGAATCCAATGCACCATACCTAGTTCTCAGCGAGCTGGCCGACACCGCGAAGGCATCTGGGCATCTAGACCTGATAGCGACTCATGCCGGAAGAGATTCCAGGGTGGCTACTGTCAGGGTTGAGGAGATCGTCTCCGAAGTTTCGATTGATGATCACGGTTTGATATCTTTCAACTCAGCCGTTGACTGGTCGACACTTCGGGTAAGGGGATACTGCCTTGATGCACCGTGGGTTGAGCCTTTCGATTTGCCAACCTCAAATGCAGTCCTGCATCTCCCAGAACAGCTGTTTGGCTTTGGGGATATCGGCCTAGTTTTTGACGTTTACGACCCCTGGGTTCAAACCAGCTGGCCGGAATCATTCATTTCCTCTAGCAACGCTGCAATTGTTAGCACGTCACAGTTAGCAGATGGCGGTTTACCGGAAGTAGGTTTGGCTCGGTGGTTCCAGGATGGAATCTTCAGAGACGAGCTTCACAACCTGCCTCCTGAGTTACTCGCCCGGCTTCTCATCGATGAGTCGATGTGCACTGAGAAGCGCACTCGCGATGAAGTTGTTGAACTAGCTAAGTCTCTCTCCGGTGGTTTCATGGGGAATCTGCTTCCGCAGCTAGCCAAGCAAACGATTTCCCTAAAATCATCCGCCCTAGACGTCCTCTTTGGCTTGGATTTGATTGACAAGGTGGTTGGAAACAGCTCTGAGAGTATCCGCGTGAACAGCGCTGCACCATTCTTGAGCCTGCTGGCTATGGGCGATGGCGCTGAAGCATCCTTGGAGTTGTTGCAAACAATCGGTGTTCAGTTTTTCGGCATCGAAATTTCTGGTGAGAGCACCAGTTTGGGGCTGAAAGAGCTAGGCATCCTAAATAGAGCGGAGCTCTTTGAGGACTTTGTAGGTCAAGTGCAAGGCTTGGATTTCATTGGCGACCCGGATGCCCGCAAGATTGCAAAAGACAGACTGGGGGTTGTGCCCAGCCAACCACTGCACCGAACACAACTAGCTGCCATCTTCTTAGACTTGCTAGCAAAACGAGGCAACCTCGAAAGAGACCCATTGATTCGCTCCTACTTGGATGAGGAAAGATTCAGGGAATTTTCCAAGACCGTCCGAAGGATCTTGCCCGTTTCTGCCGGACCGGAACGCTCCCTACTAATGGCAGCAACTAGGCCAAACTCCGCTTTGGCTGGGATGGGAGGAAATATCTCTTTCATCATGGGTCTTTCAACCGCCTTGGCTGTTCTTGCCCGCTTGGGGGCAAGGCACCAAACTGTTTCCGTCGAGTACGCATCGCTCAAGCAGCTGCACAAGCGACTATTCGACCTAATGCCTGCCCTGGTCGAATACGACTTGGTAGTTGCCGAACTGCTAGCCTCTTACAACGTTGACTCCAATGGGGGAATCTAATGGAAACCATCAATCCAATCGAAGTTTCTAAAGAACTTAGAACCACTTATGGTCGCTATCTTGAGACCTTGGTTGAACCCCGAGACGAAGCGGTTAGAGCAGCCCTCAAATCCGCCATCAGACATGCAGAGACCGGCCCCAATTCTCTCGTCAAGGGGCCTTATCTTGAGGCGCAGCCTCCTTATGTAAAGGGCTCGACAATTAGAAGCCTTGTCGATAAAGGCCTGTTGTCGAAAAGCTTTTTGAACTTCCCCGCATCTGATTTACCTATTGACCGCCCGCTCTACGCTCATCAGGAGCAGGCAATTCAGCGAGTTAGTTTAGGCAACAGCATTTTGGTGGCCACCGGAACGGGGTCAGGCAAGACTGAAAGCTTCCTGCTTCCAATCATCAATGAGCTTTTCGTTGAGAACGAGGCTGGAAAACTTGGCGCTGGAGTCAGGGCACTCCTTCTGTACCCCATGAATGCCTTGGCTAATGACCAGGTCAAGCGCCTTAGAAAGTTATTGGCGAACCAACCGCAAATTACCTTTGGCCGCTACACCGGTGAAACTAAAGAATCTTATGACTTAGCCCTTGAAGAGTTTCGAGCGCGTGAAGGTAAGGACCCACTTCCTAACGAACTGATCTCTCGAGAGCAGATTCGCCAAACGCCACCAAACATTCTTTTGACCAACTACGCGATGCTTGAGTATCTTTTGCTGCGCCCGGCGGACACCACTTTGTTCGAAGGCCCTTCTTCCGACACCTGGAAGTTCATAGTTGCAGATGAAGCGCACACTTACGACGGAGCTCACGGCATAGAGGTTGCGTACCTGCTGAGGAAGCTCAGGAACCGCGTTGACCAAGAGTCAAAGATCATCACCATTGGCACAACCGCGACTATCGGTAAAGACAAAGACGGGATTCGCGAGTTCGCAGAATCTTTCTTTGGAAACAAGTTCGACATCTCTGCATCTTCAAGCCCAGACCTAATTGAGCCAAAGCGAACACCTCTCCCTGAGGGCATTTATGGCCCTCTGTCAGAGCAAGAGTGGATCACCGCTGATCGCGATGATTCATTCGGTTCTTTGGTTCCAAGCGGAGTTACTCCTTTTGAATTCATTTCCAGGGAGAACAGTTTTGTGCGGCTAAGGAACTTTCTAGCAGGAGGGCCAAACAACATCGAGACAGCAGCACAGGAGTTATGGCCTAGTTCCGACTTGGGGCCGGAAGCTGTATTGAGCATGGTGAATCTGGGTGCACGCATCAAGGATTCAGACGGAGAGCCAGCCCTTTCGGCTCGTTTCCACGTGATTGCTAGAGCATCCGAAGGGGTATTTAGCTGCTTGAGGCCAGAGCCACATCTGAGTCTCGTGAGGCACGAGGCATGCCCTGATTGTGAAGCTCCAACCTTTGAGTTGGCAGGCTGTAAGAAATGCGGCGCTGAGTATTACGCCGGATCAAAACTTGAAATTGGCGGCAAAGTCTTCTTCTCACCATCTAAAAGCAGTAAGGCGATTTCTGTCGCTTTCCACTCCATCGCCGAAACTGAGCAGAATGAAGATGAACTCGTTTATGACGAGGAATTCGCAGACGATACCGCTGCAGCCTCGGAGTCACTATGCATCTCCTGCGGCCTCTTTATCCAGGGACTTGCGCCAAGTTGTCCAACCTGTGAATCCCAGGACATCAGAAAAGTCCTTGTCCTAGGAGATAGACCCGAGCGCCTCACTAAATGCTCTCACTGCAGTTCCCGTGGAAAGTCAATCCTTCGACGCCTTGAGAGCGGTGGCGACGCCGCAGCGGCCGTGTTGGCAACCGAGCTCTATGGCCACCTGCCTGCTGACCCGAGCGTTTCTGACGAGTTTCCAGGCGGAGGTCGAAAGCTTATGGTGTTTTCGGACTCAAGGCAACAAGCGGCCTACTTTGCACCTTATGTGGATGAAACCTACGGCGGCATTCTTTGGCGAAAGATTATTTATCAGGCCCTGTTGAAGTATAGGAAGACCGCACCAAACCCGGATGATGTCCGCATGGTTGACCTAGAGCAGGCGATGGTCGAACTAGCGGCGGAGGCAAGCCTTTTCCCGAGCGATATGTTTGGCAACGCGCGATACAAATATGTGCGTGAGCAGCTTCAGCTTGAAATCGTCAGCACGGATCGGTCTATCAACCTAGAAGGCACGAATCTCATCGCTTGGGAAATTGACCTACCGGAGAACGATGCGCTTTACGCGGGTTTCTCGGATTACGGAATGGACCCAGCAGCAGCTAGGTCATTCATTCGCTCACTGCTAACTCAGCTTCGCGAGTCGGGTGCCGTTACGGCTCAAGATGGGGTTGATCAAGCTTCGGACGCTTTTGCACCCCGTCGAGGACCGCTTTACATCAGACAGGGCGGTGCTGTTCAAGTTGCCAAGACCTATAGCTGGCTTCCCGCCGCAAACAAGAACGGGCGAACTGACTTCGCGAGCCGAGTTTTGGGGCGTACCAAGCCTGATGGCGACGCCAACGAACTTCTAAAGAATGTATGGCGAATGCTCACCGAGAATGACGCATTTAAGAACATTTTTGTCCCGTCGAACAACAATCAGCACGGAATTCGGTTCCAGTTGAACCACAAGATGCTCGTGGTCAGACCAGTGGCAGCGAACGATAGCTTCTTCGAGTGCTCTGTCTGCAAGCGCGTAACCTCTGACAATGTTGCCGGTGTGTGTCCTCGATTCCAGTGCGAAGGCGTGCTTGAGCCAACCCAGGCCGCAAGCATCACAAGAGCCGCCCACTACCGTCGGCTTTACTCCGAGGGTGAGATTCTCGGTCTTGTGGCTCGAGAGCACACGGCCCAGCTTTCCAACAAAGAAGCGGCTGATGTGCAAGCTGACTTCATCGAGGGCAAGGTAAACCTACTTAGCTCTTCGACAACTTTTGAGCTTGGTGTTGACGTTGGTGAGCTTCAGTCCGTCTTCTTAAGAAACGTTCCTCCTGCCACCGCAAACTACCTTCAGAGAGCCGGCCGTGCGGGCCGTCGCAGCGACAGTGCTGCCCTGATTCTGACTTACGCACAGAAGCGACCCCACGACTTGGCAAAGTTCGCTGACCCAGTGTCTCTGATTGCGGGTCAAATGAGAGCACCTTATGTGGACCTTGAGAATGCGAGGATTCTGATCAGGCACATGTTCTCGATCTTCTTTGCAGCGTTCTGGAGAGAGAATCCAGCGGCATTCAGTAATGCCGAAGGACTCGCGATTGACGAGATAGACGGCGAGACCAATCTGCAAAGAATTAGAGATTGGGTAAAGGCAAATTCCAATGCGTTGGAAGACGTTTTCCAGCGAATCCTGCCCGAGTCACTGGAGTCTAAGAAGGCAGAAATCTGGCAAGAAACTCTGAGCTCGTTCGATGAATTGGTCGGGGATGTCCAGATCGCCTTTGGGGATTACGTCCAGGAGTACAAGGATCTCATCGTGGCTTATGCCGCGCAGAGTTCTGACATGACACTGAGTGCGGGTCAAAGAACTCGAGCGAGCGCCATAAATAGTCGCCTCAATAAGGAGCTGGAGTCGATTGTGAAGGACGACGCGATTAGCTTTTTGTCTAAGCGCAATCTGATGCCAAAATATGGCTTCCCAGTGGACACAGTCAACCTGACTCCGCGCATGGATGAGCCTGGCAGCAGTGGAGTGGACCTCTCTAGGGATCTCGCTCTGGCAATTTTTGACTACGCTCCGGGAGCTCAAGTAATTGCCAACAAGCAGATATGGGAATCCGTTGGCATCGCCACCGTTCCTGGCAAGGACGTGGAGTACAAGAAGTTCGTGCAGTGCTACGAGTGTGCTCACCTGACAATCCGAATCGCGGCAGATGAGTCACCATTTACGGAATGTGAGGTTTGTGGCTCGACCCAGTTAAGCTCGCCTTCCACATACATGATCCCTAAATGGGGATTCCTGGCCAAGAAGTCCGAAGCTAAGTCCACATCCTCCGTGACCAAGAGGGCATGGAACAGGGACCTGTTCCTCGCTAAGTCTGGTGAAATTGACCTAGAAAACGCCCCCAGGGTTAGAAGTTCCAAAGTCAAAGCTCAGCTCCAGAAGATCGCAAAGCTACTCATCGTCAATAATGGCGGAGTCAATGGCAACGGCTACAACATCTGTAAGAGCTGCCAGGCAGCCACAGAGAATACCGGTTTGATTCCAAAGAAGCACAAGCATCCAATCAAGCCCGACAGTGAGTGTATGGGTCACCATGACCTTGGTGTAAAGCTGGGCCACATGTTCGAGACGGACCTAGTTCAAGTGAGATTCGACATTCCATCAACGGCATCCCTAGACACTGTTGAAATCGCAGATTCTGTAGAGCAAGCAGTTATTCAGGCGGCATCAGACCTATTGCAGATTAATCGCGATGACATTGACATAGTTCACCTCAGTTCAAGCGCGCAACACCTTGAGTTCGCCATTGTTGATGCCGTGCCAGCAGGAGCTGGTTTTGCCCCGATGATCGGCTCAAGGTTGCAAGATGTAATCGAGCATGCTTTGAGGATTGTTGAACGCTGTAATTGCGGCGAGGAAACGAGCTGTTATCAGTGCCTTCGAACTTACTCCAACCAGCGAATTCATGAAAAACTAAGGCGCGGCTCCGCAATCGCAGGACTCAGCTCACTCCTCTGAATATGCAGGTAGTCTGAGATTGAGAGTGGGGAACACATGGCACTGACGCAGGAACAACTAAACAAGTTTTGGGATATGGCAAACCAGCTCCGCAAGAATTTGGACGCAGCCGAATACAAGCACATTGTCCTTGGGTTGGTATTTCTAAAACACGTTTCCGATTCTTTCGAGACCAGAAGGTCGGAGCTTCAGAAAGAGTTCTCAGATCCCACAAGTGATTCCTTCAAGCCAAATCCTCAGACTCTTGCCAATGCTCTCGAAGCACGCGACTACTACACGCAAAAGAATGTCTTTTGGGTTCCAGAGTCTTCCCGTTGGCAGGTTATAGCTGACAACTCAAAGCAATCAGACCTCGCCGTTCGAATCGATAATGCCCTTTATGAAATCGAGAGGGAAAATCCAAAACTTGAAGGAATTGTTGAACGCTCTTATGCCAACGCAAAGCTTCCTATAGCAGACCTGGGTGCTGTGGTTGACCTCATTGGGACAATTAGCTTCACTCAGGGAAAAGAAGGGGCAACGGACGTTTTAGGGCAGGTTTACGAGTACTTCCTTGGCCAGTTTGCAAACGCTGAGGGAAAGCTTGGCGGTCAGTTCTACACAACCCCGTCAATCGTAAAAACCCTTGTCGAGGTGCTGCAGCCAACGCAGGGGCGAGTGTATGACCCTGCCTGTGGCTCGGGCGGCATGTTCGTCCAGAGTGAGAAGTTTGTTGAGGCTCACGGCGGAAAGCTTGGGCAAATCGCAATTTATGGCCAAGAGTCAAATCCCACAACCAGGCGCCTCTGTGCCATGAACTTGGCTATCCGAGGCATTGACTTCGATTTGGGTAAAACCCACGGGGACACCTTCACCGAGAACCAGCACAAGGACATGCGGTTCGATTACATCTTGATGAATCCGCCATTTGGTCAGAATGCAAGCTATCCAAAGGCCCAGCTGCTAGACGATGTCCGTTGGAAAAAGTATGGGATTCCTCGTGAGAAGCCCGCCAACTACGCCTGGATGAGCCATGCAGTGCACCACCTGGCACCAAAAGGCCGAGCTGGGGTAGTGATGCCTCGTGGAACCCTGACTTCGAGCCAGGGCGGTGACGATGCGATTAGAAAAGCCTTCCTGGACGACGACATCATCGAATGCATCATCGACTTGCCAGCACAACTATTTTTCAATGTCCAGATTCCCGCAACCCTCTGGTTCTTCAACAAAGACAAATCGCAGTGGAAAAACGACCGAACCAACCAGGTGCTATTCATCGACGCTCGCAGAATGGGCACTCCAGTATCACGAACTCAGATTGAATTTAGTGAAGAGGAAATTGCCAAGATTGCGAAGACCTTTGATGATTGGACGAACGGCCCTTACCGAGATGTCGAGGGCTTCTGCAAATCGGTATTCCGTGAGGAAATCGCTAGGAACAATGACGCACTCTCGCCAGGGCGCTACATAGGTGGCGAAGACGTTCCAGATGAATCAGGGGAGGAGTATTCAATTCGGCTCGAAGCCTTGGCGAAGCAACTCCAGCTTCAATTCGAGGAGTCCAGGCGGCTTGAGAAGTCGATTGCGAGTTCATTGAAAGCACTTGGTTATGAAATTCATTAACCAATTCAGTGCTCCTCATTCCTGGACCAGAAAGAGCCTGAAGGAGGCGTGCTCTCTTGTAACAAGCGGTGGTACCCCCTCACGCAAAAATGCTGAGTTTTATGAAGGGGGCAACATCCCTTGGGTAAAGACTAAGGACTTGGATGACACTCTGGAGGCTCATGCCAGCGAGTTTATAACGGCGCTCGCTCTGGAAAAGTCCTCCGCAAAGCTCCTGCCTAAGGGAACAGTCCTTCTTGCCATGTACGGTGCGACTGTCGGAAAGCTAGGTATCCTTCATGAAGAGGCAGCATGCAATCAGGCCTGTGCTGCGCTTATCCCAGACGAAAGCTTGACCGACTCAAGGTTCTTGTTTTATTTGTTGAAGAAGCATAAGCCTGCAATTATTGGCCAGGCCACTGGCGCTGCCCAGCAGAATCTCAGTGGTGAGCAGGTGAAAACGTTCACTTTTGACTTTCCTCCTCTCCCTCAGCAGCGAGCAATTTCGAGGGTGCTTGGCGAGTTAGACGACAAGATTCGTCTCAATAAGGAAACATCAAAGTCCCTTGAAGATTTGGCGCAAGCCGTCTTCAAATCTTGGTTCATCGATTTCGACCCAGTGCACGCCAAGGCAGGTGGAGAGCAACCAGAAGGCATGGATGCCGAGACTGCAGCCTTGTTTCCCGACTCATTTGAGGAATCCGAATTGGGCTTGATTCCCAACGGTTGGAAGGTCGGCTCAGTTTCGGACTTGTGTAGCAGAGTTGTAAATGGCTCGACCCCATCCAGAGGTAACCGTGATTTCTGGGAGTTTGGTGACGTTCCTTGGTTCAAAACTGGAGAGCTGGCAGACAACTTCCTAATCGACTCTTCGGAGAGTATTTCTGGCATGGCCGTTAACCAAACCAGCGTCAAAGTGCTTCCGAAAGGCTCTGTGCTGATGGCGATTTACGCCGCTCCAACGGTAGGCCGTTTAGGAATTTTGACAAGTGATGCTGCATTCAATCAAGCCTGCACAGGCATGGTGCCCCTTGAGGAAGTCGGCAGCGGATTTCTTTACCTCAAATTGAAAGAGAGTAGAACTTATTTCAACTCACTTGCCATCGGTGCTGCTCAGCAAAACATTTCTAAAGGTGTAGTTGAGGAGTGCCCTGTAATCCTTCCTGACCTCTCCGTATTCGCAGCTTTCAACAAGCTGGTCGGGCCCATGTTCTCCATGATTGAGAGACAGACATTTCAAAATGCCAACCTTGCATCGATTCGAGATACGCTGCTGCCTCGCCTAATCTCTGGGGAACTTGAGATTCCAGACGAATTGCTGGTGGACTGATGTTTCAACTTGACGAGGCGGCGTACGAAACTCAGGTGATTGAATGGCTTTCCGCCATTGGCTGGAGCCATCAATTTGGCCCTGAAATAGCCCCGAACGGGTCTAAGCCAGAGCGTGAGACTTTCAAAGATGTCGTATTAGTTGAGCGCCTTGAGGAGTCCCTTCGAAGACTCAACCCATCACTTCCACGGGATGTACTCCGACGAGTTGGCCAGCGCATTCAGTCCCCAGGAGAAACGGATATTTTCTCGGCAAACCGACTCATTCACTCATGGATGAAGGACGGAATCACCGAAACTGTCCGTTGGCCCGATGGGACAGAAACCACCGAAATCATCAAGCTGGTCGACTTTGAAGTGATTGAGAGCAACGACTGGCTTGCAGTGAACCAGTTGCGTGTCACACTCGACAATCTCTTGGATGACGGAGAAAACGGAACCCGTGTGCCAGACGTCGTTCTGTATCTCAATGGCATGCCAATTGCGGTCATTGAGCTCAAGAACCCGTCCAACAGCGAAACTACAATTCGTGACGCTTTCAATCAATTGCAGACCTACAAAGAGCAAATAGGTCGCCTGTTTTACTGCAACTTTGCGCTTGTAATTGCCGATGGAGCAGAGGCGAAAGTCGGCTCGCTCACATCCGACATCGAACGTTTCATGGTGTGGCGCTCAATCGATGGCCAAGAACTCGACCCAAACGGAGAGTTTGGAAAAGACCAAACCCTTTTTGAGGGCCTTTTCGCCAGACAGACTGTTCTGAACATTATTCGCAATTTCACCGTGTTCGTTTCGGGAGAAAAGCCAATCAAGATGTTGCCTGGTTATCACCAGTTCTTCGCTGTTGAAAAGGCGTACCGACGGTCATTAGAGGCCAGTAGTGCTTCAGGAGATGGTCGTGGTGGCCTAATGTGGCACACTCAGGGCTCAGGTAAGAGCTATGAGATGGCTTGTCTCGCAGGGATGCTCGCAACTAGCAAGGAACTGAAGAACCCCACAATTGTTGTAGTCACCGACCGCAATGACCTTGACCAACAGCTATTTGAAACCTTTGTCGATGCGAAAGCGCTGCTAAGGCAAGAACCCAAGCAAGCCACCAGCAGACAAGAGATAAGAACGTTATTGGACACCCCTGGCGGTGGCGTATTTTTCACAACCATTCAGAAATTTGCTATTGAGGAAGGCGAGGATGATTTCCCCGCACTGACCGATCGCAAAAATGTGTTTGTTTTCACAGATGAAGCGCATCGGTCGCAGTACGGCTTCTCGGCTCGGATTTCAGGTGACAAGTTCAAGGTCGGATATGCCCAACACATGCGTGACGCCCTTCCGAACGCAACATTCGTTGCCTTCACGGGTACGCCAGTTGCGAGCACCGACAAGGACACACGGCAAGTTTTTGGTGATGAAATTGACGTCTACGACATGCTTCAGGCTAATGAAGATGGCGCTACTGTTCCGATTTATTACGAATCCAGGCTTGTAAGTCTCGACCTTCCGGATCAGGCTAAGGCTGAACTCGACGCCTTGGCTGAACAGCTAACAGAAGACGAAGAAGATAGTCAAAGTGCTTCCATGAAGCTCAAATGGGCGGCGTTGGAAAAAATCGTAGGAGCGCAGCCTCGATTAGAGGAAATTGCGAGGGATATCGTCACTCACTTTGAGGCTCGTTGCGCTGCCCCCGAGCTTCAAGACGGCAAGGCCATGGTCGTCGCTATGAGCCGGCACATCGCTGTGGACCTGTATGACGAGATTGTTAGATTAAAGCCTGAATGGCATGACGCGGACTTTAGAAAAGGCGCAATCAAAATTGTCTTCCATAGCTCAGCGTCAGACGATGAGAAAATCCGCCCTCACGCGTACACATCTGTCCAAAAGCGAGAGCTCGAAAATAGATTTAGAGACCCAAGCGACTCTCTGAAAATTGTGATTGTTCGCGATATGTGGCTCACTGGGTATGACTCGCCACCTTGTCACACAATGTATGTGGACAAACCCATGAAGGGTCACAGCCTCATGCAGGCAATTGCTCGAGTCAACCGTGTCTTCCGAGACAAACCCGGTGGTCTGGTGGTCGATTACATAGGCATCGCTACTGATCTGAAAGAAGCGCTGAGTACATATACAAAGGGCAAGTCTGAAAAGCCGTCTGTTGAGTTTATCGAAGAAGCCCTCGGCGTTTTTTGGGAGAAGCTCCAGATTGTGAGAGATATCTTGCATGGCTTGTCTATCGAGGGCTTCATGAATGAGCCACAGAAAGCCATTAAGAAAATAGCTAACTTCGTCTTCGGCATTGATTCTGGCCCTAAGCGTTTCTCTGACGCTTCAAGCGCGCTCTCAAAGGCATACGCGCTCGTGAACAGCCGTGATGAGGTCAAAGGGACCAGAGAAGAAGTGGCACTCTATCAAGCAGTGCGTGGACTACTCACCAAGAAAACAGTCGAAACTAAGAAACTTTCCGATGCTGAGCGAGAGTTCCATATAAAGCAAGCCATCGCAAAGGGAATTGTCCCCGAAGGAATCGTGGATGTCTTTTCGGCAGCCGGCCTTGAGCGGCCCAACATTGGTCTTTTGTCCGATGACTTCCTAAATGAAGTCAGAAACATGAAAGAGAAGAACTTGGCCGCAGAAGCGCTGGGCCGCTTGCTAAGAGGTCAAATAAAGGCCAAGTTTCAGCGCAATCTTGTAAAGAATGCTCAGTATTCAGAATTACTTGACAAAGCCCTGTCACGCTATCGCAACAGGTCCATCGAGACTGCTCAACTTATCGAAGAGCTGATCGCAATGGCAAAAGACTTGAATGCGAAGATTCAGCAAGGAAACCCAGATGGTCTGACTGACTACGAGGTGGCTTTCTACGATGCGCTTGAAGCCAATGAAGCCGCAGTTAGAGAGATGAAGCACGAGGACTTGGTTCAGTTGGCGCAGGAGCTAACGGCAAAAGTCCGAGCTAATCTAAAGGTTGACTGGTCAAAGCGCGAGTCCACGCAGGCGGAATTGAGGGTTCTGGTTAGAAACCTTTTGGACCGTTATGGATATCCCCCCGATTTTTCAAAGCAGGCGATAGACACGGTTATAAAGCAGGCTGAGTGTTTAACGGAAGAGTGGATGACTGTTGAACCTTTATCTGAGGGGAAAAATTGAGTTCTCAAGACGTCAAACTCATCGATGGAACTGCTAAAACAGTCCAGGAGCTATTCACTGGCAGGACTTATTCGATTGAGTATTACCAGCGCGAATACTCTTGGGCTAGATCAAACATAGAAGAGCTTGTGCACGATCTGTACAGAAGCTTTATGGGCGATTACGATCCATCTCACTCTTGGTCTGACGTATCAAACTATCGCCCCTACTTTTTAGGACCAATAGTCACATTCCTAAAGGACGGCGTTCGATTTCTTGTCGACGGTCAACAGCGCATGACTTCGCTCAGCTTGCTCATGATCCACATCAGCACCCTTCTCGAGCCGGGCGACTCAAGAGACCAACTGAGGAAACTCGTCTATTCGACTAAGTATGGTCAAACGAGATTTACCATCGATGTTTCTGAGCGCGAGGCTGTCATGTCCGCCATCCGCGAGGGTAAGGCGATTGAGGTCACCAATCTAGATCAGAGTTCAAAAACTCTTTGGGATCGATACCAAGACATCGCAGAGGTCTTTCCATCAGAGCTGAGCCAAGACGCGTTGCCTTACTTTGTGGATTGGCTCATCGACAAAGTTGTCTTAGTCGAAATCGGAACCACCGACAAGAGCATGGCCCTTGAGATCTTCGAGAGCATGAACGACCGGGGACTGCGCTTGTCAAGCATGGACATGCTGAAGAGCTACGTTCTTTCGAAGATTGGCAACTCCATCGAAGTAGAGACTGCCAACAGTATTTGGCGATCCCAGGTCCATGAACTCAGTGACTTGCTAAAAAACGGAGACACGGAATTTATGAAGACTTTTCTGCGTGCAAAGTTTGCCGAGACCGTTAGGGATTCAAAAAAATCTGGCGCAGCAAAAGATTTCGAAGAAATCGCAACCGTTTTTCACAAGTGGTTTAGAGACAAATCCGAGTCCATAGGGCTTGTCAAAGGCTCAGACTTCTTCCGCTTCGTGGATACAGACCTGTGCTACTTCGCAGGTCGATACAAGCTGCTGATTGAGGCATCGCAGAGCCTTATGCAAGGTCTCGAGCACGTTTTTTACAATGCCTACAACGACTTCACTCTCCAAAACATGGTGATTCTTGCGTCAATCTCGCTTGATGACGACCTAGAGAAATTTAAGAAAAAAGCCAACCTCATAGCTGCATACCTAGACATCATGATCACTCGCAGAATGGCGGAGTACAAAAATTTCGGCTATTCGTCAATGTATAGACCCATGTTCGCACTCGCAAAAGAGCTACGTAACAAATCCTTGGAGGAAATTAGGTCGTTGTTGCTGGAACGGCTTGAAGACCTTCCGGAATCGCTCGATTCACTGAAAAACATTCGTCTAACAAAAACGAACAAGCCAGACCTTTACTACATGCTGGCCAGAATCACTAGCTGGCTGGAAGGGGAAGAATCTGTCAAATATTTCAATCGCAGAGTTTCTGATCCTTATGAGGTTGAGCATATTTGGGCGAACAAGTTTGAAAGACACAGAGAAGAATTTCAGAATGAATTTGAGTTCGAGGAACATCGAAACAAACTGGGCGATCTATTACTTTTGCAAAAGAGCTTCAACGCCTCATACGGGGCCATGGCATATTCTGACAAAGTTGAGCACTACTATGGGCAGAATTTACTGGCAAAGTCACTGAATTCTAGGGCTTACGTCAACAATCCCAACTTCGCATCCAAAGTCAAGGAACATGGCTTGGTTTTCAAGCCATATGGCGGTAATGAGTTCGACAAAGTGGCAGTTGTTCAAAGGCAAACACTCTATTTCCAGATTGCTTGTTTGATCTGGTCCCCATCAGTGCTTGACTCCCTGTGATCGCTTCAATTCAAAGTCTCACTTCTTGTGAATGGCAAATTCTTGTTTGAAGTGACACACTTTTAGAGGGGAAGGCGGCTTGACGTGATCGACATTCAAGTGCATGAAATTGCCTGGAAAAAGTTTACAAACGAAGAAATCAGGAAAGTGTGCAGGGAATCACATAGCTACAAAGCCAAGAACCCTAGAAACGATCTTGCGCCTTGGCAAGCGAGATCTATTCAAGATAAGTACCGCCCTTGGCTCATGGTCGCATTTTCTGCGGCAGACAAGTCTTACTTCTTCGCTTTCTCGAGAAACTCAAGCTATTGCTATGGCAACGACGAGCACAGCGAGGCACTACCGCATCCACCGTTTGAGTGGCGACACCACAAACACGTCGGACATAACTGCAAGATTCTCGACTTGTGCGGGAAGGTCAACTTCGGGTTGAGCCAAAAAAGTGACTCTCCTACCCATTATGAATTGACTGGCGGAGCATTTAAGTCCTCAATTCAAGCACCATTCTGCACTCAAGAAAGCTCAGAGCTAATCGCTAAGGTGATTAGCAGTTCGAGACTTGTTCTCAGGCTGAGTGCAAAACGACTAGATGCCAATCCTTATCCAACCCCATTCGCCATGAGACCGAGGTAGACAATGACTGATCCAACTCAAGAGCTGCCGAAACATGACTCCTTGTCTCGAATTGACATCGAGAACTTTAAATCCATAGAGAAAACTTCGATCAACCTCGCGCCTCTTACGGTGCTTATCGGAGCTAACTCGAGAGGTAAAAGCACAATCCTGCAGAGCATTTTGGTTGTGGCGCAATCAATTGGTAGGACAAAGCTAGGCGAGGTTTCTTTGAATGGTGAGGCGGTTAGTTTAGGAACCTCGGATGAGGTATTTCATAAATCCAAAAGCGGGCGATCCCGGTCTCGAGCTTCGATAGGAATAGAGGTGAACTTTGCTGCGAGGCAGCCCGGTGGACCTTCTCAAAAATTGGTGGGAAGTCGTGTAAGCGAATACTTCTTATTCAACCGCAGGCTGGGCCGGTCGCGCCAGGGAGTAGTTGCCGCGGGGGAGCTTCATGAAACCGTTTCAAAGGACCAAAAGATAGTTCTTTTCGAACGATCAAAGTTTGACCCTGTTCAATCCAAGAAACTAGGAAGACCTGTCTACAAGCTATCAGAGACCAAAAAGCGGGCTTTCGTCGACAATCCCTTGGGGGGAAGAGATTCTCTATCCAAAAAGGCGCAGGCGACATATTTTATTGAACCTGAAGAAGGGATGCGAGAATATTCACTCCGTCCCGATAGGGCCTATCTTCTAGATACCCTTCAGCTCTTCGAATGGAGTTTAGAGCCCTTTTTTTGGAGGTTGAGAACAAGGGCAAAACTAAGTGCCTATAGCAAATTAGAAAGTCGAAGAAATCTTGGTTCGCAGGAGCTTGAGCAGGAAATACATTCCATAGCGGAGTCTTTTTATCAATATTTGAAGGATAAGTCAGCTCCAAACCCGGTGCCAGAAATTGAGGATGTGTACCATCTGCCTCAACTTGACATTATTCGATTGGACTGGAACTCACAAAAGAGGGACGACTTATATTCGCAAGTGATAGCTCACCTGCAGACTGCTGAAGGAAAGCAGCAACTGCGCGACTTCGCTTCGAAATCAGAGTTCATGAAAGTCAGATTCTTGGCCAACTCGCCTGGACGTTTCGATGAAGTTAGAAGTGCCTGGGGTCGTTACTTGACTCGTAGGACCCTGTATCTAGGGCCTTTAAGGGAAAAAGATGCTGTCTCCTCTGTTGGTAAGTTGAGTTTTTCATTTTTGACGCCGCTTGGCCCAAAGGCCGAGTATTTGGCCGACTTCGTTTTTCAAGAACAGAGTGTAGAGATTGATTTCCCAACGCCTTCGAGTGTTCTATCGCAGAAGCAGACATACCTTGAAGCGCTGGAGAGCTGGACCTGCGACTATTTCCAACTCGGTGCAATGCTGAGCGTTAGCGAGGAGGGGAGATCTGGACCAATTCTTCGGGTGAACGGTAACCGACTTCAAAATTTAGGAACCGGGGTTAGCCAAATTCTGCCCGTAATTGCGATTTGTCTTTGGGCAAAGCCGGGCTCAACAGTTATTCTGGAACAACCTGAACTCCATCTACATCCAGGTCTTCAACAGAAATTGGGAACTTTTCTTACCGTTGTGGCTTCAACGGGAAGGCAGGTCATCGTCGAAACGCACAGCGAATACCTTCTAACGAGAGTAAGGCGTCACATAGCGGAGGGACACGTTCCGGAGGATTCGTGCACTCTCGTTTTTGTCCAAGGTGACGGAAGTGTGGTTCAGAGGCCTGCCCTCTCAGGCGGTGACTCAGAAGAGTGGCCGGAACAGTTCCTAGATCATTCTTTTGACGATGCCATAGCAATCGCAAACCTACGTGAAGAGGATCTCTTAAATGGGTAAGTTCCCTGCAGGGCCAGAAATTTGCGCGTGATGCTGCCCTTTTATCTGGCCTGTTATAGCAATGTCTGACTGGGCTGGCATACTTTGAAGATGCCAATCGGAATCAAGCAAGCGGATGAGTTTTTCCCGAAGGAAGTCTATGAAGACTTTTACGAGGAAAAGGAGTTTTGGACCTCGTCTCAACGCCAGGCCAATCGCCTCCACGAAGTTTCCTATCGTGCTTGCTTCAAGCCACAACTGCCTGCCTACTTCATAGACCGATTTACCGAGCCAGGTGATGTCGTTTATGACCCATTCGCTGGACGCGGAACAACAGCAATTGAGTCCGCCCTCAAAGGGCGTCACGTTATTTCAAATGACGTGAACCCTCTTTCTGAACACCTCACGCGGCCAAGACTCGAGATCCCAGAAGTCGCCGCGATTGCTGCACGACTGCAGACAATCCCCAGGAATGACCCAGGTAGCGAGGATTTTGACTTGGGAATGTTCTTTCACGAAAAAACGCTTATTGAGCTTTACTCACTTCGCAAATATTTGCTGGAGAAAAGAACTTCGGGGCATGAGGACTATTTAGACCGTTGGATACGAATGGTAGCCATTAACAGGCTGACGGGGCACTCCCAAGGATTCTTCTCTGTCTACAGCCTTCCCCCAAACCAAGCAGTGTCTCGAAAGCGCCAAGAGCAAATCAACGTAAAGCGAATGCAAACGCCGGAGTACCGAGACACACATTCGCTGATTCTAAAGAAGTCGAAGTCGCTTACTTCGCAGCTTTCAGAGGATGAAATCAACCTTCTAAGCAAAGCCGCGATCAGGGGTGTTTTTCTGAATAGCGATGCAGCAGACACGCCTACTATCCAAAACTCATCGGTATCTCTTGTTGTTACTAGCCCTCCATTTCTTGACATTGTGCAATACGCCGAAGACAACTGGATGAGGGGCTGGTTTGCTGGAATTAACTCTGAGGAGGTCGCCTCGAGGATCACTATGTCTCGAACTCTTGGCGAATGGTCCAAGAAGATGTCTACCGTGTTCCTAGAGCTAAACAGGATTGTCAAACCGGGTGGTCATGTTGCTTTTGAAGTAGGTGAAATCCGAAACGGCAAGATCAACTTGGAGGATGCCGTAATTCCGATAGGTCTCGAGGCAGGGTTCGAACTCGAGAAGATCATGATTAATAAGCAGGAATTTTCGAAAACTTCTAATATTTGGGGAGTGAAGAACAACTCAGGCGGCACAAATACAAATCGAATTGTAGTTTTTCAAAAACGCTAGAGTCGCACGGGGGGAAGTAATGATTTCAAACGGTGGGCAGTTTACATTTGATGTCTCTCTGTTAGCCCAAGGTATGAGGATCACAGAGGACGAGGTTAGAAGTTACTTCACCGACGGAAGAAGAATCTCCTTTGTCCTCGAGCGACGGATCGCTAGGGAAATCCTGGAGGGAAAGCTAGCCAAGTCAGAAGGCGACGCTTGGGACGTTATTGATGCAAACGGCGATAACTGGGAGGTGCGCTCCCTCACAAAAATGTTGTATTTCTGCCCCTCTTACATGGTTGGCAAAGGACGGACATTCGACGAGGCCGGCTTCCTAGATAAGCTGTCGAAAATCCGCGGCTATGTTATTTCCGACGTAACACTGTTCCCCACGATCCCGGTCTGGCTGGTTGAAGCCAGCGAAGTTCATCAGTGGTATCTCGATGGAAAACTGGGCAAGGGAACTCACACGTCTCGAGCGAGAGTGCTCAAGTTGATGCGGGAATCTCTTGGTCTCTAAATCCCCAAATACGTTTGAGAAATACTTATCTCGGAAGTCAAAGCTCGATTTAGTATCAGATTGGACAGATGAGGATCTCGCAGCCATCAAAAAATCCATCAAGAAGTTGTCAAAATCGGTAGTTGGTGAGCACGTCGAGCCAGGAAAAACGAATCAGTCCACTGGAAACAAGTTTGAGAAGTTTTTGGCTCAAACTATCCAGAACTCAAAGACCTTGGGCCTAAACCTTTGGCCATCAAAGGGGCAGGGTTACCCAGATCTGGTTCTAAAGTCGACTGCAATATCTGCTTTTTTATGTCTGGAGGTAAAAACCACCTCTAAATGGAACAGCAATGATTCAAATCGACGGGTCCTGATGTCTTCGGTAAATCGGCTCACAAATGTGCGCAAATCCTTTCCTATGGAAAGAATCCTGCATTTGATCTGCACAATCGAATACGATTCGAAAACTTTTACAATTACGGGGCTTCAATTCCACTTTCTAAGGCCGAGCTCCCCCGTCGGGTTTCGCGAGGAGATTTCTACTTCTCAGAAAAGCTTGGCAAGTGGAAGTTTCGACTTGTTTATCTCCTAGTGGCGGAGTGCACATCGTGCGCTTACTCGCGTTCATGCTTTTGCCCAATCAAGGCAACTACAACTGCTTGCAGATCGATAAATGTCACACCCTCTCCCTAACATCTATCCCCTAAGGGGGCTTAGAAAACAGGGAGAGCAAATGTCTAAATTCAGAAGTATTTTTCCTCGGCAATTCTCGATTGCCAGGGATCGCGAGACCAGCGATCCAATAGCCAGATACCAAGCCCTCAAGCAAGTTCAGCAATCCAAAGGCAAGACTTACGGAGGTCGCAATGTCCAGTCACGATGAAATGTCGGAAGAAGAGCTCTGGGAGCACAGCCTGTCCGAAGATCTAGTCGATCGTGCTGACTCACTAATGGAGCTAGCTCACCGAGCAAGAAACTCTGAGGAGTGGAAGTCAGCAAAGAACCTCTACGGTTCTGCCCTGGATCTTTTCGTTGAACTAGATAGAGAAGCCGATGCTGGCATTGCGAACTATAGCTTTGGCTATTGCCAATACCGGCTTCAGGAATATGACGAAGCAATCGAGTCTCTAACGGCATCACTAAAGCGCGGACAGGACTTCAATGATTCTCGAATCATCGCCTACTCCGCCGGGCCACTTGGAGACTCTTACTCTGCCCTAGGCATGCGAGATGAGGCAATTGCTGCCTATCAGTTGGCTGTGGACACCTTTGTGGAGATTGAAGAGTTCTACCAGGGAGGAAATAACTGCCTCAGCCTGGGAGAACTCCATGGCGTCGAAGCGAGGCAAACAAAGGCCCTTGAGTGCTTTATTAGAGCTTTCAACATCTTCCAGTCCGGTGGTGACGCATATGGTTCGGCTAGATCCAAAGACCGCATGGCGTCAGCACTTATAGAGCTGGGTGATTTTGACCAGGCCCTAATGCACATCAAAGACTCCCTAGAGGTCTTCACTTTCCTTGAGAAAGAGGAGCGAATTGCTCACATGAACTACCGCCTAGGTTGGACACTGAACCTAGCTGGTAAGTACCTGCAAGCCGAAGCTCCGCTTCGGTTAGCTATCCGGTTGTTCAGGGAGAACCAGGACTGGTCTAGAGCGGGTATGGCTGAAGTTCAGCTTGCCTACTCGCTGATGTTTAGAGATCTTGAGGCTGACCAAACCGAAGCTCAAGGTCTACTCAATCGAGCGGCAGCCTATTTCGAGGCCGCTGGCGAGCAGCTAAATGTCCTGATGGCAAACTCCGTCACCGCCGAGCGACTAATGAACGAAGGTGCATTTGTCGAAGCCGCTGCGCTTTGGCGAGACATTCTCAACCGAGCAATTAGCTATGAGGACAGCTTCTCAGCAAGGGCAGCAAGGGCAAGCCTTGCTGAGTGTCTATTCGAAATCGGCGAGCACACCGAAGCCAAGCAAGTGTTCTCGGAGATCGATGCTTCCGAATGGGGAGAGAATAAGCCTGAGCTTGAGAGGATCGAACGCATCAAAAAGTTGATGTTCGAAAAGTTGGCCGAGACCCTGAACATCGAGATTCCTCGATGAAGCGGCCTGGATTCCTAAGCAAGTTGTTCTCCCGTAGAGCCGGAAGCGCTGTTGCCAAAGTAAAGAGCGAGGTTGTCACTCTGCCTGATTGGGAGCCTCTAATTCAGGCAGTTATGCAGCGTGCTGAAAAGCTCGGGGAGACAGATCTCTTCATGGTTCATTTCAAAAACTCAAAGTCAAAATCGAGCTTCGGCGAGTACCCCACCCTGATTATCGGGAGCATCAAGCCAATCATGAGTCAGAACTCACAGCAATCGGAGGTGTTCGTCTCCGCTATGGGGCAAGTCTCTGGCGATACTGAGCCAGGGTCAGAAGATGTGAATTGGCTGCGTTTAGGTTTCCAATTAGAGCAATCAAAAAGAACCAAGAGCTTCGGGATCGGACCGGTTCCTATCGACTCTTTGCCAGAGATTCTTTTCAGCGCGATGGACGTCTTCTCGCTTTTCTATGGGGTTTCAAGTCAAAGCCGGGTCAGAACTATCGGTGACCCCGAGTTAGAGGATATCCTCGACAACTCCGCAGGTTTGAAGCGCATAAAGCTTGGCGAGTATCGCCTGCGATAAAAAATATCAGACCCCTGTTCTATGTTCTCTCTACCAACGAGCAAGGGAGAATTAAATGAATAAGAAGACGCTATCTTCTATCCGCAAAGCACGCACCATGCACCTAGTCGACATCGAAAACCTCTGCATGGCCTCAAATCCAACTCTCGAGCAGGTGATCGAAGCTCGTCGCTGCTACCTGGAGTTAGTGAAGCCGGGCGAAGGTGACCAGTTCCTGGTGACTGTGAGCTCAAAGAGTAATCTCGAAGCGGTTGCTTTTGGTTGGCAGGGGGCTAGCTTGAAGCTTCACGAAGGCCACGACGGTGCGGACATTCTTCTAGCAGAGGCAATTGTTGAGGATCACCTAGAGTCCCGCTTTGACAAGGTTGTTGTTGCTAGCGGCGATGGCGGCTTGGCCCCATTCGTAACTCACCTAAAGAGCCTGCTCAAAAACGTAGTGGTCGTATCTCGACCGACCGCCATTGCTTTCTCAATGCGAGTATCCGGCGCTCAGGTGAAGTATCTAAGACCTGAATTTGTTCTTGCTGCCTAAGCCCACTGCCTTTTTCTAGTTGACTCTGTGGTCTCTTAGTCCGGCTAGTCGGCTTACGGACCGAACGTCCTCAATTGTTCTGAAGCTGGCCGCTAGCAAGTGGCGCGAGTAGATGGCATAGCAAACACTCTTACCTCGGCTGATTGCCACATTGAGTCGATTGCGATCGAGCAGGAAGTCAAGGCCTCTTGGAGCGTCATCGGCTGAGCTACATGCGAGACTCACAATCACCACCATTCCCTCTTGACCTTGGAACTTGTCTACGGTCCCGACCCTTACCTCGTGATATCCGGCAGCGTCTAGCGCTCTTCTGATTGCGTTGACCTGATTGTTGTATGGAGCAACAATCAAGATCTCTGAAGGTCCGACTTTGGTGATGTGGCTACCGACGATGTCGATGACAGTTTCAACTTCTTCGGGGCTATAGGTGGAGTTACCGCTGTGGTTTAGCTCAATGGTGTGAAGGCCAGGTGTCACGTTCTCAAGAACATTGAGTTTGGTTTTCTCAAACGAACCCAAACGACCTTCATAAGCCAACCAAGAAACGGCTTTTGTCAGCTCAGGGTGCATTCTTCTTGTGAGTTGAACAAAGTAACCCAGCTCACTTGGAAGAATCGAGTTTTCGCCGATGAAGTGACCAAGGGCAGAGTTAGCCACACCGCCCGGGTGGACTGCCTGAACAACCTGAGAGAGCTGCTGGGGATCGCCGAAGAGAATGATGTTCTGGGCAATCCCTGATGCTGCTATTAGGTCGACCAGGGAATACTGGGCGGCCTCGTCGATGATTAGGTAATCAAACTTGAACTCGCGCACCTTCTTGTTGCACAGAGCAAAAGAGGTGCCTCCCATAACCAATGGTCCTGGGTTGCGCTTCAGGCCGGTTACCAAGGTGTCAGCACTACTGAAAGCAGTCCAGTCTTTATCGGATTTGTCATCTTTATCTCTGACCTTGAATACCTGCTCCTTTGGTATGCCAGCGGAGATGCAGTCATTCAACAAATTCTCAACGGCAGCGTGCGAGTTGGTGCCAACGGCTACTCGCTTGCCCTTTTCAACCAGGTGTTTGATAAGTCTGGAAGCCAGGTAAGTCTTTCCGGTTCCCGGAGGTCCCTGAACTGCCATCGCACCGCGGTTAAGGCGCTCTGCTGCGTTGATTAGCGCGGGGAGATAGTCGTTTGGATCTGCTTCCATCAGCTCGCTAGAGCCTAGGAGTCTTGGAGTCCTGCGAAGAAGTATGTCCAGAACTGGATAGCCGTATGGAGGCTCCTGGAATGGGTTGCCCCATTCGGCTGTGATCTCACGAGCAGTTTGATTTAAGAAGTGCTGCTTTCCAGAAGTGTTATAGGTCGTCGCATCGAAAATGGCCGATGGTCGGTACTTCAGGTTCTTGGGGTCTTTCGGCTTTCGCTCAAAAACTAACTCGCCAGCCTGGTTTGAGAGGACGTTTCCGAAGTCCCAGCGCACTAAGCCAGGCGCTACCTCATAGCGAATCGCGATTGAGTCTCCGGCATCTGGTCGGTAAAACTCATCCTCAGGCACTGAAACGCTATAGACCGCAGAACCTGCCGCTATCAGGCCTGCTTCGTCCCCAAGGGTGGTTGCGTCCGAGACCACCATGGCCTTACGGTCTTGGGTAATCTCTTCGTCATCGATGCTCATGCGAACATTCAAATCCGCCCAGAACATGACGGACTCACGCTGGTAGAACAGGATCGAGTGGGCAAGTGCCTCCCAGGCCGATACCTGAAGATCTAGCTTGGGATCGGAACCTTTTTCGTAAGTGGATATTGGGTCGAAAAGAAAAGCAGTGATGGCTTCCATTTCAAGCAGCTTCAACTGCCTGTCGTTTAGTTCTTTCGATTCTTCAGCTTCGGGACGGTAGAAAACCGACTCCCACGGCAGTGTTGCCGCGCCATCGAAGCGAAGGAGCCATTCGTAGAGGTGCATAGTGGACTGAACGTCCTCCATGTTGTACTTGCGAAGTGCGTTGTAGATTTCTTTGGCCCTCTCCTCCTTTTCGCCACGATTTTCAATCGGATTGCCAGAGGAAAGCTGCTGTTCGAGATCTCGCCAGTCTGCGTATCCGTCGATGCTGTCACTGGCGGTCTCCACTTTGGACTCTCGTTCAAAACCGTAGTGGCGCTCAAGGTTCTTGATCGAATACTTAGGCTCGCTGACCCGAATGCTCTTGGTGACAATTGGGTAGAGGTCAACAAAGCGCAGCTGGCTTTCTAGTTGGAGAAGCTCCTCCTCCATCAATGCGAATCGATTAGCAAGTCGCTTCAGAGCGGTTCGTTCGTAGGATGCGTAGTGATAGACGTGAGCGTTTGGGTTATCCATCATGCGCTGGTGAAGCCAGGTCATGAATTCCTTGAATGCTTCTCGCTCACTCTTGCGATCCGTGGCCCAAAACTCTACGAAGCCGGCATCTTTTGTCCAGTTGCCAAATAGGTATTCCAGGCCGCCATCGCGGAAATATGGGAACCCCTCCATGTCAAAAAAGACGTCGGCTGGGTCTGACTTAGGAAGGTATTGCAGCATTGGATTGGCAAGGAGTTCGTGCTCGGGCTTGTGCGAAATGTCACCCTTCAGCTGGATTCTTGCCTGCAGCTTCAACTTTTCAAATGTCTGTGCTGAGACATCCGGGACTTTTTCCAAGTCAGAATCTGCCAACTCCCGCATGGTGCTGATGCCGGCCTTCATTAGCTTGGCCCTCATGGTTTGGCCGAGACCTGCGACCAGCAGCAAGTCTGAGGTTGCTTTGCGGTCGTCCTTACAAAGCTCCGGATATTCGCAAATCTCACACTGCTTGGTGCCAGCGCAGTGCCAAGCAAAATCACTCAGCAGCTCTGTTCTATTAGAGCTAACGACCTTGCGAATTGATTTCTCGAGCTCAGCTCTTGCGAGCCTGGCAGCAGGGAGGATCTCAGCTTCCTTCAGTTGGTAAAGCGAGCGGTCTCCCAGGATCAGACCGTGGTCTTCCCCCTCCGCGAGGAAAGAGATGCGCTTTAGAGCCTCGATGTAAATTGCGACCTGAAGCGCGTATTCGGGTTTTGGGTGGCTGGAATACTTTGCGTCCCAGACCTTGTAGCCGTGGCCGAAGTTTTCCTCGACTTGCTTGGCGCGTAGCTCGCCCTTTTCAAAGAAGAGCTCCCAGCCATTCAGAACTAAAAAGTCCGGTCGGCCCTTAAAAACGGTCGCCTCAGTGGCGTGCTCGAGGCCGCCCTGGTAGATAACCGGAGTTTTCATCATCATCAACTCGAGTGTTTGGTTGATGTCGCCTTCTGTTTCGGGCTTCCTGAACTCTGAGGAACTTAAGTGCGATGAAAGCTCTCGCGTCAGCTGCGCTTCGAATTCATCGCCATATCGCTGAGGGAGACTTTTGTCTTTACCCTCTGCCCGGTCTCGCTGCTGTTGCTCGATGTATCTGCGCAGCTTCTCTTCGGTTGCCTCATCATCGAGAGCATGCAGAACAGAAAGAGTGGTGCAGTGATCGCAGGTTGATGCTCGCATCAAATCGCGCGTGTTAAAAGACCAGAGTTCCCCATTTTGATACATGACGAAAGTATCTCAGTAGCTACTGACATTTTCGAAGAGTGGTAGTTGGATGCTGAGACTTCGACGACTTCAGTACGTGATAAGTTCCTCGAATTCGTCTTCCCAATCATTCACGATTGCTTGATCTAAAGCTGGCGTCGGTACTGGCTCAAACACCGGGAACGCCAAGAAGGTGTAATCGGGAGGAAAGTACTTCTTGCTCAGATCAGTTAGCTCTTGTTTCTGGCAAAAGCCGGTGAAGCAAACGTTTTCCCCATAATCCAGAAACTCCGCGTCATCGTCTGCGTCTAGCCAGGCGACCCAGCGGTAACTGAGAGGAGCGGGAGTGATGTCAGACACCTTGGGGCTGTTTCTGATTCCCTCCCATGAGCCGACTTGTCCGATGATCTTGTCTGGGTGGACCACAGCGGTGAAGCGATAGATGCTTGCGAATTCTTCGGTTCTTGGCGTTCGGCGAATCTGCTCTTCTGATATGTCGATAGACAACAGCGCCTGCTTGGTGGTTGAAAGCAGTGTTAACAGTGGCTGGGAGACGGGTAAATCAAACTGAGCTTCTCGCACAACTCGAATGACACCGGATTTTCTGTGAACAAACATCTCAACCTCCACAGAACATCTTGCTCCCGCAATCTGACATCTAGGTAAACAGCTCGGCTCTAGCTAGGAGCGATATGCAGCCGAACGGAAAAAGTTCGAGGCGGAGGCCTTGAGTTTGGAGCTAACGTTTTTGACACCTGCGCAAATTGAAGAATCCACGTATTCGACGCCTGCTTGGCGACCTCAGGCTTGACGTCTGAGTCTGTCCCCCATTTTGCCCTGCGGCAGAAAGGAAAATGCGCGACAGACCTCAAGAAAAGCGTTAGATTCTGAGCATTCGATTTCGCTCAGTCTTGGGAGATTACATTGAAAGTACTTCATACTTCCGATTGGCACTTAGGTCGAGGACTTGGAAACTACGATCTCTTTTCAGACCAGGAAAACGCCGTAAATTTCATCGTCGATGAGGCCATCAAGCGCAAAGTAGATGTTTTTGTGATTGCTGGAGATGTTTTTGACCGCGGAACCCCGCCGCCAGTTTCCATCAAGCTTTTGAACTCCGCCCTCACCAGGCTTTATGAGGCAGGGATTGTGAGCATTGTTACCGCCGGTAACCACGACAGCGCTGACCGACTATCTGCTTATGCGAACCTGCTGAAAGACAGCGTTTACATTTGTGGGGCTATCGCCGATTCTGGAAAACCCATCATCCACAAAGATGAGTTCGGGGATGTCGCTTTTTACCCGTTGAGCTTCCTCTGGCCAGATCAATCGATTGAGACATTCGCAACTTTGGGCCAGGGTGAAATAGATCGTTCTCATCAAGCAGTCCATGAACATGCGATGGCACTGTGTCTTGCCGACCTAAAAGGACGCAAGACTAAACGATCAGTCATAATCGCGCATTCATTCGTGACCACCTACGGCACAAAGAAGAAGCGCGAACTTGTTGATGGTGTTGAGGTAGAAAATGATGTCACCGTATCTGAATCAGAACGTGATATCTCAATTGGCGGAGTCCAGACAGTCACTGCGGATTCATTTGATGGAGCAACTTACGTTGCTCTCGGTCATTTGCATGGTGCCCAGAAGATATCCACTCAAAAATCCAAGACCTTTTTACGCTACTCGGGCTCGCCTATTCGCTATTCGCTGAGCGAAAAGAATCACAAAAAAAGCTTCACGGTCGTGAACATCGGTCCCGATCCGGTTATTGCCGAAACAGATGTAGAAGTAGTACCAATTCCCCAAAGTCGAGGAATGGTAACGGTGAAAGCAAGTTGCTCAGAAATACTCAGTGGAAAGTACGAGACCAACAAGAACAATTTCGTCGAGTTGATCATCACTGACGAAGAGCTAGATTCAATCGAGTTGGCAAAAGCTCGGACCTACTTCCCTTATGTGCTGCGGACTGAGACTAAGTTTTTCAATTCCGGCAGGCTAACGGAGTTTGCTGAAATCGATACTCAGAAGATGAGTGACATGGAGCTCATCGGCCAGTTTTTTGAAAAGGTCGCTGGTAAAAAGTTGAATGCCACTGAGCTGAAAACAGTCACCGCGGCCTTCGAGCAGGCAAACGAGAATTCGGAGGCAGGCCAGTGAGGATAGAGCGGATTGAATTCCAGGCCATTGGCCCATTTGCTGATTACTTTGATATCGACTTAAACCAATTAGGCGACAGCGCACTTTTCCTAATTGACGGTCCAACTGGAGCCGGTAAATCAACCATTCTCGATGCAATCACTTATGCCATTTACGGTGACACTTCGGGTACAGACAGCGATAAGTCAAGGATGCGCTCCCAATATGCCCAGCCCACCCAAGAGTCTTACGTCAGGGTGACATTCAGCACGGCAAACGGTACATACAGAATTAGGCGGAGTCCTGATTTTGAAAAAGCAAAGTCCCGGGGCGAAGGCAAGACAAAAGTCAATGGAACAGCCCAGTTTCAGAAGCTTGACGGCTCGAATAACTGGATCACAGAGTTTGAGCAAGTCAAAGATTCTTCTGTAGCTGCACTAGAGGCGGTCGGTCTCACCAAAGCTCAGTTTGCCCAGACTGTTCTGTTGCCCCAGGGCGAATTCGACAAGTTCCTCAAATCGGAATCCAAAGATCGCCAGGAGTTGCTTAGCCGTATCTTCAACACAGGGCGCTTCACCAAACTTAGAGAGGCCCTCAAGGCACAGTCCAAGAAAATCGATTCAGACCTGTCGGAATTGAATGTGGAGGTGGCCCAACGCGCAAACACCATTAGCACTCATTTTGGCTTTGACGAAGAACAGGCTACGACTCTCCGTTCCTTAGCCGTAGACATCGCAAAGAGCGACGATCTCTTCTCCTCTTTAGATGCTCACGCCCTGCAGGTCGAAGAGCTTCTGAAGTTAGTAAATGCGGACCTCGTAGGTGCGGAGTCCAGATATAAAACTGCCACCGACCTATTGGAGCTTCGCAACAGGGAACTCGCAACCAAGGATGCTGTCGAAATCGCCAAGTCTCAAGCCAAGTCAGCGTCAGAGGCTCTACGGGACCTTCTGAGTGAAGCGAAGAGTCTCGCGGAATCAAACAAGTTTGAGCTGCTCGAAAAAGAGACTTGGCAAGTTAGAGCTGAGAGGGTTGCTGCGCTCATTGCCCGACTGACTGACCTGCTTGAGCCGGAGTCCTCGCTCGAAGAACGTCGCAAAGATGCCAAGTCGCGCGAAGAGAAACTAGCAACAGACAAAGAGCAATTGGCCGAATATGTAAGTCAATTGAAAGCTTTGCCAATAGACAAAAAGAAGCTTGAAGCCGAAATGAAAACTCTTGGGCCAGAAGCCAAAAAGCTCGAGGCACTCAAAGCCGGTCTTGAAACCCTAGCTCAGACGGCAGAGACGATTTCTAATCTTGAAAGTCTCAAGGCCGGGCTTGCAGAGATAGAGGACCAGGCAAAGACGGCAGCACAGAACGCTGCTGCGGCAGAGCAGCGTCGTCATGAGCTCGTTGCTTCCCGCCTTGCCAATATGGCGGGATTGCTTGCTCTTGACCTTGAAGACGGAAAACCATGTGTAGTTTGCGGTTCTAAGGAACACCCAAACCCTAAAGAGCCGGAAGAGGGGAGTGCCTCTGAGGAAGACGTTGAAGTCGCTGAAGCAGAAGCCAAGAGGCTAACCAAGCTTGCCGAAGTTGCTGGCAACAAGCTAACAGCGCGCCGGACCGAGATTGATTCAATTTCCAAGAGCTTGAAAATCCAACCGGAAGAATTTGAGAAGTCTTTCAAGAAAGCCTCGAGTGAACTTGAATCTGCGGAAGTAGCGGTGGCCCGGCTTGAGGACATTGAGTCTGAGATTCTCGAACTCGCTGAGAAAATTAAGGCGATTCAAGAGTTGAAGTCGGAGCTGGAGACCAGTGTGGCTGTCGAGACTGAGGCGGTAAAGGTGCTCGCTAATTCGATCAAAGAAGATTCAACAAAGATAAGTTCTCAGGCCAGCCCATTTCAGTCAATTTCAGAGAAACTAGCCGCAACCTCAGAATTCTCTCGGGCAATCAGCGCTGTGCTTGAGGCCGAAGGCGAACTCGCCTCAAAGAATGCCGTTATCGCTGACCGAGAGAAGGATTTCAATAAACTCGCTCAATCAGCAGATTTCGCAAAACCGGAAACGGCTCAAGCTTTGGTGGATCAAACAAAGCCAGTGTACGAAGAGTTGCTCATTAGGAAATCTGACTCTGAAGCGTGCCTCAAGAACTACATTCCAGCCCGAAAAAAGCTTGAAGAGGCAGTTTCGGAGAGGACAAAACTTCTAAAGGGAAGCGAGCAAATTAAGAACTTGGCCAGGATAGCTGACGGTGACAATCCGTTCAGGCAGCCCATCGACACTTTTGTCTTACAGTCAATGTTCCGACAAGTGCTAGCCGCTGGAAATCTCCGCTTCCAGAACCTACTTGAAGGTCGTTACAGTTTCGAGCTCGATGAAGTTGGCACTGATAAGCGTGCGTCGCAGGGCTTGGGTCTCTCAGTGCGAGACCGCAATACCGGTGAAACAAGAAACACCAAGACGCTATCTGGCGGCGAGGCATTTTGTGCGTCGCTTTCATTGGCTCTCGGTTTATCGGACATTGTGCGCTCTGAGTCAGGCGGATTAGCGATCGACACATTCTTCATTGATGAAGGGTTCGGCTCTCTCGATGGGGAGCGCTTAAATCAAGTCAGCAACATGTTGTCTCGCCTTCAAGCCGAAGGGCGCACAATTGGCCTAATCAGTCACGTGAGCGACATGAAAGAATCCATCAACGAAAAGATTGATGTAAAGCCCTCAAAATCAGGCGGTCCAAGCACGTTGAAGGTCAACTGGATGACAGCTTCCATCTAAAGCTTTTTTCAGGTTCCCAGCGACTAGCCTTGGCAAGTGACTTACCCAATCGCCACCCCTGCCCGCAACTCTTTATGGCTGATGTTCTTTGTGATGGGCGTTGTTTCGATGGCCTGGGTGCCGCGTATTCCTGAGATTAAGGAAGCCAACGAACTGAGTGATACTCAGTTTGGATTGGTACTGATCTCCAGTTCTGTAGGTGCAGTGGTTGGGGCACAGCTTGCCGGCAGATTGATTCACCGATTTGGCTCTAGGCCGGCAATGTATTTCTCTGCGTTTGTGGTGCCTGCTGGTGTTGCCATTATGGGGCTGAGTACTAACGCGTTTGTTTTGGTGATTGGCTTGTTTGTTTTGGGCTTCTCCTACGCAGCGCTGGATGTTGGTGGGAATGCCCAGGGGGTTGCGATTGAGAAGCTGTTAGCCAAGGGCTACATGGCTTCGTTTCATGGCATGTGGAGCTTGGGGACTTTAGCCTCAACTATCTTTGGCGCAACAGTTGCTTATCTTTTGACACCTCAGCAAAACCTATTGATTGTTGCCTGTGTTGGCTTTGTGGTGTTTTTGATTGCTGCTCGAAAGCTATTGCCACCTTCACTTGATGGTCACGCCGGTGTGAACGATGAGGTGACCAGTAATTCGGTGCCGTGGTTTGCGCTTGCGACTTTGCCGCTTTGGTTTATGGGTATTGGAAGTGCTGCATCGTTTATTGCCGAGGGTGCTGCTGCCGACTGGGGAGCGCTACTACTGCGGGACTGGATGGGGATTGAGAAGGGCTTCAATGCCTCGGCGTTTGCCACCTTTGGTGCTGCGATGTTGATCTCTAGGTTCTTGGGTGATCGCTGGTTGGAGCGGTTTGGTGCTTACCGAGTGGTTAGGTATTTAGGTGTTGGTGGCGGCTTGGTGTGGGGAGCATCAATACTGCTTGGGGTTTGGCTAAGTAGTGAGAGCCCACTCTTGGCTTTGGTGATTGTGAACTTTGGTTTCTTCTGGGCTGGTATTGCTATCGGTCCGATGTTCCCGGCATTCATTGTTGGTGCTGCCTCAATTAAAGGCATTGCACCTTCTATTGGTATTGCCAGGGTTGGGGTTATCTCGATTGGCGCTTACTTTATTGGGCCATCACTGGTTGGCATCTTGTCTGATGCCATTACATTGCCAATGGCAATGATGTATCCGGCATTGGCTTTGGTTATCGCCGGTTACTTGGCGAAGACCCTAAAGAACTAGTTATTCAGCGCAGTAAGTAGTCTGATCACCAAAACCAATAAACAGTGCGTCTAGGGTCTGGAGCATGGCATCGCCATCGCTGTCTGCGATGTTTTGATTTAGGTAACTAGCCAGGGCGCTCATGCTGGCAGCCCACTGAGCCTTTTCTCCCTCAGAGCCTTCGGATGCTGCGGTTAGGTCTTCCGCTGCCTTAGTGAATACTTCGCTGGCTGACTCTGGAGTTGCCTCCGGGTCGTCGAAGGTGAACATCATCGAGTTGATTGAATCGGTGATCAGTTTGCAGCTCTCGGCATCGGTCATTGATGGGCCAGTAGCACAGCCGGTTAGTAGCGCAAGGGAGGATAGGGCTGCGATGTATTTGATGTTCATGGGGGCCTTCTTGGTGAGTCAGGCAATGGTATCGCTTGGTGGGGCTTGGGCGATAGCTTCGGGTCGGTCAACACATTGCCGCACTGAGCCCATTTAGTTTTCAATAAACGTATGTTATCTTTCATTTTATGAAAACTACTTATGCGAGCTTGATGCCAATCCTGCGCAGCCAGGCGCAGGGTCGCATCCTGGCAATGTTGATCGTCAATAAGGACAGCGAGTTTTCCGTCACCGAACTGGCGTCACGTGCTGAAACATCTATTCCAACGGCACTTCGTGAAATTCGGAGGCTGGAGGCGGTTGGCTTTCTGAGCGTTCGAGCTGCCGGCAACATGCAGTTGGTGATGGTGAACCAACATCACCGGTTGTTTGATGCCCTGAGCGAGATTGTCCTTTACAGCTTTGGCCCGTTAGAAATACTCAAAGGGTTAGTTGCGCAATTGCCGGGGATAGAAGAGGCCTGGATCTATGGCTCATGGGCACATCGCTATCAGGGCGGTGAGGGAGCCGATCCGGGCGATGTAGATGTTCTACTGGTTGGTGATTTTGACCGCTCTAAAGCTTTTGAGATTGGTCTTAGGGCTACCTATCTGATCGGTAAAGAGGTAGCTGTGAATAACTTAAGCGCCGCTGAATGGAATCAGCAAGAATCAGGCTTTGTAAAGACCGTGCAGTCAAGACCGATGGTGAATCTAAAGGGAGATTAGTTGGAACCAATACTGCGACAGCTGCTTGCCGAGGACAGATTGGAGCAAGTTGAGGTCGAAGAAGGCGTTCCCAAACGTGAACTTGATGTTGCTTTTCGGCACCACAATACTGCCCAGTTAGCTGCGGCCGTCGATCCCGAGGGCGCTTTCCAACTGCTGTATGACAGTGCCAGAAAAGCACTACAAGCCGTTCTGTTTACCAAAGGTCTGCGCGTTAGAAGGCCGCCTCGAGGGAACCATTACACCTATGTTCTAGTGAGTCGAACCAACCTGGTCGATCAGGAAGTATGGCGACCGCTTAACTGGATGCGGGAATTGCGAAATGAAACCGAATACTGGGAGCCAAACAGTATCGCCGCAAAGTATGAGGACGTCATCCAAGCGCTTGCGTTTGTCTCGAAAATGCTCGAGGACGCAACTCGAAGGCTTGAGGTAAATCAAGCCAATCGCGATTCGCTGAACTAGCTATACATATGTGGGGCCCGAGAGGTGGCAGCCACTCCTTGCTGCCAACTGATCCAGAAGGAATTGCACCCCAACATCACGAGTGAATAACAAATGCAATTGCTACTGGTCAAACGTTTGATGAATGTGCTTTAGTTACCTCCAAGTTAAACGTTTGACTAAACCAAAGGGTGATTACTTTGAAGACAGCGAAGCTTTCCGATGTTGCTAAGGCAGCCGGAGTCTCCACGTCTCTGGTGTCTCTGGTGCTATCCGGCAAGGGGGCAAACCGTTGCTCCGAGGAAACCGAAGCTCGCATCAAGGCGGCTGCTCTAGAACTTGGTTATCGCGCCAATCGCCTAGCACGAAGCTTGAAGGAACAGCAGACTCGAACGATTGGTCTTTTGAGCATCGAAGTTGCAACCTCTCCCTATGCAGGTGAGATGCTTATGGCGGCACAGCGCACCGCGAGAAGTCACGATTACGATCTCTTTTTTGTCGAGGTGGAGAATTCTGCGAAGTCCATTGGTGAGGCTCTCGAACTAATGGCTGAGCACCAGGTAGTGGGCGTTTTGATTGCAGCCTTCTTCCACCACGAAATTCAGTTGCCGGAGAGCCTTCCCGCGAACTTGGTATTTGCGAACTGCTTTGGTTCTCACGGCGACTTTCCAACCTATGTGCCGGCAGAAAACGCATCGTTTATGCAATCGCTTAAGATGCTCGGAATCTCCGGACACCAAAATGTGGCAGTGATTATGGAGAAGCTCCCTTGGCCGGCCGCGGTTGCCAGGACTGAGACCTTTAGGCTTGCCGCCCAACAATTTGAGTGGGTGGATTCTGAAAAGCGCATGCATTTTTATGAGGATCTGACTTCAAATCATGGCTACGAAGCAGCAATGAAAATCATGCTCGAAGACCCCGAAATTACTGCCATCGCCTGCTACAACGACCGTGTTGCAATGGGTGTTTACCAGGCGCTGAACGAACTCAGAATCTCCATCCCCAGCCAGGTTTCGGTTGTTGCCTTTGATGACCTGGAATTGATTTCCGGTGGCTTACGCCCCGGATTAACAACGGTTCGACTACCTCATTACCAAATGGGCAGAGAAGCCGTGGAACGCCTTATTCGGATCTGCGAGGAGAGGGATGAGGAAACTCAAAAACTAGTCGAAATTCGAGGTGAGTTGGTGGTCAGGGATTCCGTCTCGGTTCCAAGATCAGCGACCGAATCGCCATTCGAGGCTTCGCTTTCGGCTCCACTTCAAGAAAAAGAGGAAAAATGATCAAGCTAACTAGAGCGTTGCTTGCCGCCTCGGCCGCAAGCGCGATTGTGCTGTCTGGTTGCGCTGCAACCGATAGTGCGAGCAACTCGGAAGAAGCCGCGACTGGTGAAACCACAACTATCTCGATGTGGTCACACGCCGCTGGAAACGACCAGGAGATTGCGACTGTAAAAGAAGCAATTACCGACTTCAACGCAAGTCAGACCCAGTATGAAGTAGTGCTCGAGGAGTTCCCGCAAGAGTCCTACAACGACTCCATCGCAGCTGCCGCTGCTTCTAACACTCTGCCTTGTGTAGTTGACGTTGACGGTCCAATCATGCCTAACTGGGCGTGGGCCGGCTACCTACAGCCACTAACCATCGACTCGGCACTTGAGGAGTCATTGCTACCTGGTGCCAAGGGTTACTACAACGACCAGCTTTACTCTGCTGGTGCATGGGATGCCGCTTTGGGCATGTTAGCCCGCAAGTCAACCCTTGAAGCCGTTGGTGCCCGAATTCCAACCGTTGACGAGCCATGGACCCAGGCAGAGTTCGATGCACTGCTTGCAGCTATTGATGCAACCGGTGACTACGACTACGCAATCGACTGGGGTAATGGCTGGACCGGTGAGTGGTATCCATACGCTTACAGCCCAATCATGCAGAGCTTCGGTGGCGACCTAATCGACCGCTCAAGCTTCGAGACTGCCGATGGCGTTATTAACTCTGACGCCTCTGTTGCTTTCGGTGAGTGGTTCGGTTCCACCTTCGCCAAGGGCTACGCAAACGCAGCTCAGACCGGTGACCGTACCGAATTCATCGCTGGCACCATCGCACTCCAGTACAACGGTAACTGGGCTGTGAAGGACGCTTACGACGCACTAGGCGACGACCTACTGATCCTGCCACCACCTAACTTCGGACAGGGTCCAAAGATCGGTGCAGCTTCATGGCAGTTCGGTATCTCTTCTTCTTGCGAGAGCCCAGAGGGTGCCTCTGCATTCATTGAGTTCATCCTGCAGGACAAGTACATCGTGGCCTTCGCAAACCGCATTGGTTTGATCCCTGCAACCGCAACCGCGGCTGAGCAGGTTCCAAACTATGCACCTGGTGGTCCATTCGCTGTGTTTGTTGAGTTCTCAAACAACTACGGCGTATTGCGTCCTCCAACACCTGCTTACCTCAGCGTCTCGACCATTTACGAGAAGGCTGTGGCAGACATCATCAACGGTGCAAACGCCAAGCAGGCCTTGGATGCAGCAGCCGATGAGATCGATGCCAACCTAGCGGACAACGATTTCTACCGCTAAATCGATTGATTGATGACCTGTGGTGGCGGTCGCCACCGCCACCACAGGTTTTCCAAAAAGGAAAATGAATGACCACCCTAACTAGAGCGCGAAAGCGGCTATTCAGTAACAGCTTAAACGCTAAGTCGGCACGTGCTGGCATGTTGTTTGTCCTGCCAGCTGTGGCCCTGCTGGCCATGTTTTTGGTTGCCCCAGTGGTGCTCGCCTTTTCCTTAGGATTCACCAACGCCAAGTTTGCAAGCCCCAACGAACCTGAGTTTGTGGGCATTGAAAACTTCACTGAGCTGTTGTCTCTGGGACAGGTCTCTGTCGATGCCGATCCAAAAGATCCAAATTCGGCCTACGACAATTTGCGTGATTTGACCAAGCCGGCTGCCGATACTCCATATGCGGGAATGCAGATTCTGAATGAGAGCTTTAGCGAGGACGGCGCCACGGCTGACTTCACCCTCGCCGGAGACGCACTGTTTTGGAAATCACTAAAAAACACACTTATTTTTGCCCTGGTAATTGCTCCGCTTCAGGGCGGCCTGGCTTTAGCTCTGGCACTCCTTATTAACTCCAAAATCAAGGGCAAGGTATTTTTCCGCACGATTTACTTCATGCCGGTAGTGACCTCAATGGTTGTGGTTTCGATTCTGTGGATCTTCTTCTACCAAAAAGACGGCCTAGCCAATGTGATTTTGGCGAATCTAATACCCGGCTATGAGCCCATCGCCTTTCTGACCGATCCGAACTTGGCTCTGCCGGCCATCATTTTTATGTCGGCATGGCAGGGGGTTGGCTTCCACATGATTGTCTGGCTTGCCGGATTGCAAACCATTCCCGGAGAGCTCTACGAGGCTGCAACGGTGGACGGAGCAAATAAGTGGCAGCAGTTTAAGGCGGTCACCTGGCCAGGTCTTCGCAGCACTTTTGTCTTTGTGTTGATTGTTATTTCGATCCAGGCCATGGGGCTATTTACGCAGGTGAATGTGATGACCCAAGGCGGTCCTTTGGATTCCACTACCACCGTTGTCTTCCACCTGTTCCGAGAGGGCTTCCGCAAGAACGAGATTGGCTACTCGTCGGCCATCGCAATTGTTTTCTTCATTTTGGTGGTGCTGATTTCCATCATCCAGCGCAGACTAACCAGAGAGCGAGACTAAGTTGAAAACCAAACTGTCCGTAGGTCTTGTCCTGCAATATGCCCTGGCAGTCTTTTTTATGCTGTTGTTTAGTTTGCCGCTGTTGTTCATGATCTCATCGAGCTTGAAAGACCCTCAGGCAATCTTTGCGGACGTGAAATCCTGGAAGGCGTTCTTCCCAGTAGGGGATGTCAACTTCGACCAGTACGTAGGTGTCTTCGAGCGCCTGCCGATGGCCCAGTTTGTATTCAACTCACTATTTGTCTCCGGGGTTGTGGTGGTTGCAGGGCTGTTCGTGAACTCGCTAGCAGCATTTGCGATTGCGCGTTTGAAGTTCAGGGGTCAAAACACCTTGCTGGTGTTTTTGATTGCCACCCTCGTGATTCCATTTGAAACCATCGCTATGCCGCTTTTGGTTTTGGTCAATTCGCTACCGCGCCTGAGCTGGGAAGATGGCAGTGTCGAGATCACAATCGGATGGCTGAACACCTACCTGGTTCAGATCATGCCTTTCATCGCTGGCGGATTCTCGATATTTCTATTTGTGCAGTACTTCAAGACTCTTCCAAAGGAGCTTGACGAAGCCGCGATTATCGATGGTGCAAGCTACTTCTCTATCTACTGGAGAATCATCGTTCCGCTGGCTGGTCCTGCTTTTGCAACCAGTGCGATTCTGAGCTTCTTGGCCATTTGGAATGCATATCTTTGGCCGGTCATGGTGGTTCAAACCGAAGCGCTACGACCTGTCCAGGTTGGTCTGGACTACTTCTGGGCTTCAACCAGCGAAGAGGGAACTCAGTGGGGGGAGATCATGGCGTATTCGACGCTAATCACTCTGCCGATTCTCATTATTTTTGTCATCTTCCAAAGGGCGTTTGTTGCGTCCGTGGCTTCATCAGGAGTGAAAGGTTAGTAGTTGATCAAGTTAGCTGAATCGTGGGTTTGGGACAGTTGGTATGTGTTCGATGGAGAGAAGCACCACGCCTTCTACCTTCGTGCTTCTAGGGCTTTGGGGGATGTGCAGAGACGCCACCGCCACCCCTATGTCGGGCATGCTGTCTCCACAAATCTCAAGGACTGGACCGTGGTGCAGGACGCAATTGCCATCAGCGATTCACCTGCTTGGGACTCATGGACCACATGGACCGGGAGTGTCGTAAAGGGAGACGATGGTCTGTGGTGGATGTTCTACACCGGCACCTCAAGAGAGGACTCCGGCGATGAACAGCGGGTTGGTGCTGCAACTTCAACCGACCTTATGACCTGGACCAAGGTCGAGAACAACCCACTCACCGAAGCCGATCCAAAGTGGTACGAAATGTTGGACTACCAAAAGTGGCACGATCAAGCCTGGCGAGACCCGTGGGTATTCAAGCAAGACGATCAGTGGCACATGATCACCACCGCCAGGGGCATTACCGGCCAAAAGTATGGTCGAGGAGTGGCAGGTCACGCGGTGTCAAAAGACCTTAAGACCTGGGAGGTACAGCCACCATTGACCTCAACCGAGAGCGGTTTTGGTCAGATGGAAGTTATCCAAATTTCCGAGATTGACGGCATCCCAACCATGCTTTGGTGCAGTGGACCAAATGAGCTCACTCCAGAACTCAGGGCAAAGTTTCCGCACGGTGGAATGTTCTCAACTGTTGGTCCATCAATGCTCGGACCCTTTGATCCAAATCAGGCGGTTTGGTTCCCGCACGAGACTCTATATGCCGCGCGCGCAGTGCAGCACGAGGGCAAGTGGTTCTTGTTGGGATTCATCCACGGACCAGACCACGACTTTGGTGGCTACATTTGCGACCCAATTCCAGTTGCCAACAATGGCAAGGGCTTGGTGCCTGCCGAGAACCATTAGTGAGATTCCCTGCGGGACGACGACCTCGTAGGGGAGCCCGAATAAGCACTGTTTAAATCCTTTCTAAACAGTGCTTATTCTTTGTTTGGAACCTCATACCTCGCAACTTTAGGTTCAGCTCTTTTTGGCAATGTGCACATGGCTTTGTCCTCTTAGCCAAAATTTCCTCAAGCTCTAGAACTCGAGGTTAGCCAAATGTTTTGGGTTATCCACAGCTTTCCTGTCGGCAGTTGTGTCGCGGATTGCGCTTGGCTTAAATAAAAGTACCCCGGGGGTTTGATCGACACTTTCGTGTTACAGGGACCTGTTCCGGGGCTCTGTAAAAATTTTAGGTGGTACTTCGGATTGTCTCAACAAGCAGACGAAGAGCTGTGGAAAAACTGGCTTGGTTTGGCAAGGGCGGCCTAATCCACCCAGCACTTCGAGATTACTTAGAGAGAACCTCCGAGACCCCAAACTTGATTTTGGAATTCAACCAAATAGTTCCGGCAAGGTTTTTGCCCAACCCTCACGCACCTCGTTGAGCTTGAAGGTCGCTAGGTCCTTGATATCGATTGCTTGTGAAGCCTTGTCGGTGACACCAATTCTTAGAACCGGTACTCCTCTTGCTTCGCAGAGCGACTGGAACTTGACGTCATCTTCTCGACCAACGCTAACAATCACTCTTGCCTGAG
>JACCDK011233860.1_pt1 | contig 44775 bp, 46 predicted proteins | sample 7445871 | NCBI WGS metagenome assembly JACCDK01 (sample SAMN15323436, study PRJNA562643) | freshwater metagenome | isolation source: river surface water | place: USA:Blue River Watershed | collected 2017-08-15 | reverse complement strand
TCATAGGCCTTGATGATTCTCTGGACTACTGCGCTATCCACAATTTTTTCTACTCTTGATTAGGAAGAACTCGAAGGTGTCCTCTTCTGCCAACTTCGGGTTGTTGCTTTCGCGGCGTTAATTCTTGAGTCGCTACTTCTCGAACTGCATCAGCAATCGCCATCAAATCTTCAGCTCTCGGTTCTTCTCGTACCAATCCATCTTCATGGCGAATTACAGTCCAGCCCCGAGGAACGGTGAGCCTTTCACTATGCGCATCACAGAAGTCGAAAGAGTGCGGCTCGGAATAAGTTGAAAGTGGTCCAAGCACTGCTGTGGAGTCAGAGTAGATGTAGATAAGCGTCTTAGCCGCGGTTGCATTACAACCGCTCTTGGAGCAACGTCTTCCAGAACCACTCGGTCTGCGCACCGGCACAGAGTTTGATGGACCGGAAATCGGAGTTGAAGACATAGCGCGAGATTAGTGGGCAAGTTCGTGAATTGTGGGATTAAGAGCGGGGTTGTATGACCCCGATATCTGCCCGCGGGCGAGCGGCGCTCTCTAAAGTTGCAGAGCTAGCAATCGGAAGATGCGCTACGCCATCGTTAGTGATCCAAGACATTCCGGCGCTGACTTCGCCTCGACTCGAGATAGTAATCAACCGAGAGTTAGCGGGAACTCGCCAATTTAGGATTTCTTGGCCTTGCAGCGAAGAGCGCCTAGTTTTTCCAGTTCGATCGCGCCATTGGATAGATAGTCGGATGTCATCCCCTATGAAGGATATTTGCGGCTCAAGACCATAGATATTAAAGCTCACATTCTCAAAGGTAGGTGTGGCTGAGTTCCACATGAAGTCTGAAGTCGAGCCGCGTGTAACCTCAGTTAATACACTAGCTACGATCTCTGAATTAGCAACAACTTTAAGTCCAAAAGAACCTCTTCCCAGATCGAGATCATCTAGTGGTACGTCTACAACTTCACCAGCATTCAACGAGATTGAGCCAAGGCTCACCGGGACATACACGCCTTCACTAGAAATTACTTCTACCGAAAGATTTGCATCAACTTTTTCAGTGCTCATCACGCGTAACATATGGGTTAGCTTGCTGGTGGACCCAAAAGTACTCGGTAAGCCAGCGATAATAAGTTCTTTCTTGGGCTCAGTTATTGGCGAGATGTAATCACCGCCAATATTGTTCAGTCCCCTAACTCGCTCATCTGTCATAAAAGAAGTAAGACGACCGTTTAAAACATTTACTTTAACTACAAGTCGATCAGCCCCAGGTTGTAGAGAATCAATCCGAATCTCTCGCTCAGATAGCGCCTTAACGGTCACATTGATGACTTCGCTTGGTCCGCTCTCTGAGAAAGTAGTCAATGCGGCAACGGCATCACTCAATCCACTATTAATAAGAACTATCTTTCCCTGACTCGTTACATTCGCAGTACCACCAACAAACCACGAATTGGTTGCACCTGATGCACAAGTAATAGCGCTCGTCCATTTGCCTGGTTTAGTTTGAATGGTCCAAGAATTTATAGGGTTTCCAGCAACGATAATCGCACCTCTTGAGAGAGATACATTCCCGCTCGCAGGCTTTGCGAAATCGGCATTACGCCGAGTCAACTCCCGAACACCTATCTGTTTCGAGGGAATCAAAGCGGTGCCATTCGCCCCATTAACCGGCCCCGGGCATGTAGTTATCGAATAACTCTCACTTAGCTCTTCTTTGGTTATTGCTTGAGGTAGTAAATAGGCAATATGCGCTGCAATTATGAAGAATAAAAGGGCAAAGGCGGCGCGAGTCTCTTTCATGAAAGCTCCTCTGGCGTCATCTCTTTGCGGCGTCGACGCGCAGGTAGCGCCAAGATAATTAGCGTTCCCAAAGTGATGATTTGAAGTGAAACCCAGCCACGACGCTCAGTTCCATCGTGATAGATGATGAAATCCCCTGATTCAGGAATCACATATCTAGGAACACCGCTTTCAGTCTCTTCCGCCTCAATCTCTCGACCATTTAGAAGCAAGCGCCAACGTCCCTCAAATTTCTCAGTGATGATTACAGTTCCAGCAGAAGGTAAGAATCCGGTAGCACCGACTGGGCCACTTGGAAGTGCAATATATTCGCCGCTTTGCGAAAGAAAAGAGATATGGGCAAGTGCGCCCGCAACTTTCCATGTAATTCCCTCTGAGGTTTTAGAGGCGCGCGAAAATCCACCAACTCCGTCAATAGTGCGGACTAAATCTTTGTTAAATGGTCTCGCCAAGAAAACATACTTAATTCCAAACTCGGCCATGATTTGGCTTGAATCAATTCCAGCCCCGGTCACCAAATTCACAATCGCTCGGTTTACAACTGGGGAGAGTCCGGTGGTGACATCTGCTTCACCCAGATGAAGATCTCGATCGCGCGCAACAAAGAAAGTAGTTTCGCTTGCCGAACTTCTTATTACCAGAGTCTTGAAACGTTCATTTGTTTGAGCTTCGGCGCTTAAGAAAGCGGGAAGCGCTGAGGATTGCTTGCTCTGTAATGGTGCGCTACTCGCGCTTCCAATCCACCAGAAAATCGAACCTAAGAAAGAGATTAGGGTTAGAAGAGAGATACTACTTAAGAGGAAGTGGCGATAGTCGATTGCACTTTCAACAATCTTGGGGAGGTATTGATCAACCATTACTACTCCTGCCAAAACGGCAGCGAGAGTCGGAATCACTAAGAGGCTACCCACCCAGAGCGACTCCGGAACGAATTGGCCATGTCCGGCGACTTGGCGGGAGCCCAATATTGTTGCCAGGCCAATAAAAAAGAGCGCGACTTCACCTAAACGAGCTGTCTTACTTACAAATATGGCAATTATTGCGATGAAAAGTATTGAGGGAATCAACCAGAATGGCGGAGCCCCGGCACCACCGGGATTCGTAAGCAAGATTGAAAGTACTTCTCCTCCGGGAATATTTAACCCAGGATCGATAAGTATTCGTGATGGATGAAGCAACAACTCGAGCGACCAAGGGGCACAAACAATCGCAGGAGCTACAACAATTGCAATTCGGCGAAGATTGCGAGTATCAAATTTATCTTTACTCAATTGAGAAGAATCTTTATTAAATGCCACTACATCAAGAATTACCAAGAGAAACTGCCAGATCACAATCGCCAGAAAAGTTATAGGCGAAAACGCAAAAACTAAAGTAAGCAAAATTGCGAGCCACCAAATCTTGCGCCAAGAAAGTGATTCCAAACTTTCAATTCCAAGTAGGGCGCGTAATAACCATGGCCCAATGACGTAGAGAACTACCGTTCCCAAACGTCCAGAATTCAGTGCAGCAAGAGCAAGTGGCGCAAAGGTATAAATCAGCGCTGCTCCGATAGCGAGATATTGGAGTTCGGTGAACTTTCGCGCCAACCGAAACGCACCGATAAAGGCAAGAGGTGCGGCAAATACAAAGAGAATGGAGATAAATAATTTTGCATTAAATCCGGTTAGAAATGTAAAGATGCCAAGAATTGCAAGCCAAGGAGGCATATTGGCACTTGATCCCAATCCAACTACATGCCATGAGTCCACGTATTGACGGAGTAAATCAAGGCCACTTGCGGGAGTGAGCGCTAGCGCCCCGCCGACCAAATCGAAATATCTACCTCGAAAAGCGGTCAATGAAGCAATTAGAACTAATACAAATGTTGCGAGAGCTGGCCGCTCTCGAATTGTGCGCAGGAATGAGGGTGTTCGCACCAACTCGATATCAGCGTTCTGGGCTACCTCTTCGCTGAAATCAAGGCTAGAGGAGGCCGATACGGCCTCTGCTTCTTGTTTTCGAAGTGCCGTCCTTTGCCAGGCGCGGACAATCGCATCTCTTGATTTTTCAACCGTTAAAGCTAGTTGTTCTCCCCTCGGCGGGATAAAGCGTGAAACAGTGCGAGACGAAACTAGCCGCGTGGCTTTTCTAGCACGCCGCGCCTTTATTAAATCTTGCGGTTGAAAGATAACTAGTGCAACTGCTGCTAATTCATCTAAGGCATAGCCTGGAAGTTTTGCGAGCAAGAAACCAATTGCACGAAGTAGCGCCGAGCTAAGAAGTTGTAACGCAATGAAAGGAAGTAACCAGAAGGATGAATTAGCGAGTAATACATATGCGGCATGGCGCCGGTCGAGAAGAAGTGGGCGATGTAGGAAAGCATCGGTTACATCTACGGCTCGCCTTTCGTTGGCAGCGGCTTCGGCATGAAAGAGGACCGCGCTCGGAGCAATGATTGCCGTGTGCCCGGCGGTATGAATGCGCCACCCGAGATCTACATCATCTCTAAATAGCGATAACTCTTTATCAAAACCACCGATCTCTTCAAATACATCTCGCCTTATTAGTGCGCCTGCGGTACTGACTGAAAGAACTTCTTTAACTCCATCATGTTGACCTTGATCTTGCTCGCGAAATTCCAAACCAGTCCAACGCGCGCCATTTCCAGCAATACTTACGCCTACTTCTAGAAGATGATTGCGGTCATACCAACCGCGCAATTTCGCTCCGGCCAGCGCAACATTTGGCTTCTCATCGACCGCAACTAGTAGCTCAAGGAGAGCATCTGCTTGTGGTGCAGAATCATCATGAATCAACCAGATCCATTCCGTAACTCCTTCTGGGCTACGTCTTAAGCGTGGACTTGCCAGCGCAATATCTACAGCTGCCCCAAAGCCAGTATCGCGAGGCGCCGTGAGAGCTTGGATTCCTGCATTCTTAATTAACCGAAGTGATTCATCTTTCGAGCCAGTATCTACAGCGATGAGTTGATCGATTTCATGACGCTGTTTTGCAAGTGAGGCAACAACTTCGGGTAACCAAGTTGCACCATCATGCGAGATGAGAATTGCCGTGACATGATGGCGAGAGCGTAAAGAATTTGAGATAGAAGTCGGCATCTCACCGCCTTGGATTTAGAAGATTAGGAAAGAAGGTTACGCAGGTCGACGCTTCAAGCGACGACGTTCGCGCTCTGAGAGTCCGCCCCAGATTCCAAATCTTTCATCATGGGCTAGAGCGTATTCCAGACATTCCTGGCGTACTTCGCAGGAGAGGCAAACTCGCTTCGCCTCACGCGTAGATCCGCCTTTCTCAGGAAAAAAAGCTTCAGGATCGGTCTGGGCGCAGAGAGCGCGCTCTTGCCAGGAAAGCTCAATAATTTCGCCATTGCCTAATTGGATTGAGGGACCGGGGATGGGGTTGTGCTCATTTCGACGAGCATCAGTCATCAGCTGAACTCCTACGACAGGGGCCGACCCCTAGGTCGGCGCAACAAGGAGAATTACACGCTTGTTATTCGAAAGAGTCAAGTTGATTTGACGTCAAAAACCGAAAATCTCACCCTGCAATTTTGAACCACTTTTGACGCGAGAATGTGGCGCAAGATAGCTATTTTCAATGAAAACTTCGCCTTCAATAATTGAATCTGCGCCAATAATCGAACCAAGTACATGAGAATTTTCACCAATACTCACGCGATCTTCTACAAAAGAGCCCGCTCCCACATTTGCATTTGGATGGACTTTTGCGGTAGGGGAAATCAATGATTCGCCTTGGATTTGTGGAGTAGCGCGCGAGATTTGAGGATTCATAACTAAATCTCTTGAGGCCTTTATCATCGAGGCTGGTGTGCCCATATCAATCCAGTAATCAGAGTTGCAATACCCGTATATCGGACGGCCGGATTTAAGAATTTGTGGGAATGTTTCGCGTTCGACTGAAACTACTTGGGCTCGTGGAATCTCCTCCACCGCGGTCCTTGTGAATATGTAGCAACCAGCATTGATGGTCTTTGCGATTGGGTTATCCATTTTCTCTAGGAAATCCAGGACTCTGCCCTCATTAGATATCGGAACACAGCCATAAGCCCGCGCATCATCCACTTCAACAAGATGCAATGTCACAGCGGCTGAATTTCGATTATGAAGTTCGGCTTGTGCCAGCAAATCATGTGCACTAAGAACATCGCCGTTAAAGATGTAAATAGATTCATCCGAAGCAAGTGATAAAACTTCGGCGGCATTTGCAATCGCCCCTCCAGTACCAAGAGGTTGATCTTCAAAGGCATACTTAATATTTATCCCAAAGCGAGAGCCGTCGCCAAAGTAAGGCTTGAATACATCTGCAAGGTAGGAGGTTGCTAAAACCAATTCAGTAACACCAGCATCACGGGCTTTGATGATCTGGTGCTCAGTTACGGGAGCGCCCGCTATGCGAAGCATGGGTTTTGGGACGCTTGTAGTTAGCGGCATTAATCTCGTGCCTTTTCCACCTACGAGAAGAATCGCTTTTTTAATAGCTTTCATAGCGCTTTACCTATTCGTGCTGCCGCTTCATCGATTTTCGCATCGGTAGCGGTTAGGGCAATTCGAATATGCCGGTTGCCCGCTTGCCCATAAAAATTCCCCGGAGTGACGATGATGCCGCGCTCCGCGAACCACGCGACGCTCTGCCAATCCTCCTCACCTCGAGTACACCAGATGTATAAACCTGATTCCGAATTTTCAATCTTGAAGCCATTCTCGAGCAACGCCAATGAAAGCCTAGCTCTGCGATTTCGATAAAGCTCGCCTTGTGCAATCACATGTTTCTCATCACTTAAGGCGATGCTCATTGCGCGCTGCACGGGAAGCGGAACCATCATTCCCATATGCTTTCGAATCTCTAACAGCTTGCTGATAATGGCGCTATCTCCAACGGCGAAAGCGGCGCGATAACCAGCGAGATTGCTTCGTTTCGATAGCGAGTGGAGCGCAATTAGATTTTTGTTATCTCCTGATGCCAGCTTAAGAATTGAAATCCCGCTTTTCTTATCTGGGAAGGGTAGATAGCACTCATCACTTGCAATCACAATCCCATTTGCTCTTGACCAATCCAATACGGCGCGCATCTCACTTTCGCTATGAACTCTTCCCGTTGGATTTGAGGGTGTATTTAGCCAGACTAGATCTATATCGTTTGTAGGCCATCCGGATGGATCAATATCTACTTCAATAACTTCGGCCTTGGCCAGCATGCCGCCGACGCGGTAGGTTGGATAGGCAATCATTGGAATCAATATCCGCTTTGCTTCCAAGAGAAATGGCAGAAGCGCAACCATCTCTTTTGATCCGATGGTAGGTAGAACATCAAAATCTCCACTCGCCCCCAAGATTTCGCGGGCATACCTTGTTAGTGAGTCTCGTAACTCTTTTGAGCCAGTCGTTACTGGATAACTTGGAGAGTTGGCTGATGCGCGAAGTTCGGCTTGGATGAAATCCGGGGTTGGATCAACCGGAGTGCCTTGCGAGAGATCTATCGCACCTTGCGGGTGGGATCTTGCCCGTTGCCCATATGGGGCTAGGGCATCCCAAGGAAAATCAGGGAGTTTCAAAAAGTCCTAGTTCTCGGGCTTCTTTTCAATCTGTAGAAGCTTTGGATGATCCTTGCCGGTCGCGCCAACTTTGCTGGCACCTCCGGGAGAGCCAAGCTCATTAAAAAACTCGGAGTTAACATCTTTGAATTCTCCCCATTGAGAGGGGACATCATCTTCGTAATAAATCGCCTCGACTGGGCAGACTGGTTCACAAGCGCCACAATCCACGCACTCATCCGGCTGGATATAGAGCATCCGCTCGCCTTCATAAATACAGTCAACCGGGCATTCTTCGATACAGGACTTATCTTTCACGTCCACACATGGAAGTGCGATCACATATGTCACGGGCGACTCCTTACTTAGGCCGAGAACCTAATCCTACAGAATCGTAGATAATTGAGAGGTATGAAGCGCGCTGATGCAGCACCGCTTGCGATTTACGACACCCTCTCCCGTGAAGTAAGAGAAGTACGAGCAAGTGACGGCAAAGCGGTACGGATTTATTGCTGTGGGCCGACGGTTTATCGCGACGCCCACATCGGAAATTTGAGGACTTTCCTACTCGCAGATCTAGTTCGAAGAAGTCTGGAGTTCTCTGGGGTAAAAGTTAAGTTGGTTCAAAACATCACAGATGTTGGTCACATGAGTGAAGATTTTGAAGAAGACAAAATGATTGCTGCCGCCAAAGTCGAAAAGCGAGATCCCTACTCAATCGCTCGTGAATATGAAGATCGCTTTCATAAAGACTGCGCCGCATTGAATATCAAACCCGCAGATCTATATCCCCGGGCAAGTGAATGTATCGAGTTGATGATCGATTCGATCCACAATTTAATGGCAAAAGGTTTTGCCTACCAGGGCGAGGATGGATCTGTTTATTTTGATTCCACTAAATTTGAAAGCTATGGGGCGCTTAGTGGAAATCGATTAGATGCGCTAAAGCCGGGTCATCGTTACGAATTTACTGAAGCCGGTGCAAAACGCTTCCACGCAGATTGGGCGCTCTGGAAGGCTGCGGGTGAGCGAAAAGAAATGATCTGGGATACGCCTTGGGGGCGTGGGTTTCCCGGATGGCATATCGAATGCTCCACGATGTCTCTTAAATACCTGGCTGGGAAAGTTGACCTACACATCGGAGGCATCGATCTTCGCTTTCCTCATCACGAAAATGAAAGAGCGCAATCAAATCCACTTATTGCAGGTAGCGGCGAAGAAGCAGTCACGCTCTGGCTGCATGGCGAACATCTACTCTTTGAAGGTCGGAAGATGTCAAAGAGTTCTGGAAATGTAGTTTTAATAAAAGATGTAGTTGCACGGGGCTTAGATCCGATATCGCTCCGGTTTTGTTTTATGGAGAATCGCTATCGCAGTCAGATGGATTTGTCTTGGAGTTCAATTCAAGCTGCCCATAATCTTTTGGAGAGATGGCGTAAGTCCTATCAAGAATGGTTAGGTGACTCTGCCCTGCACTCAAGTCGGGTTGCTGCGTTAGTAACTGAGATTGCCCAAGAATTTGGCGACGATCTAGATACGCCACAGGCGATATTGAAACTTCGAACTATTGAGCGATCTGAGTTCTCTGCTGGTGAGAAGCGGGCGCTCTTTGAGGCGCTCGATCCACTCTTCGGACTAAATCTCCTTGAGTTGCGTGCCACTAAATCTCTGCCCGATGAAGCACGCGCCCTCCTAGAAGCTAGGGCAAAAGCGAGAGCTGAGCGAGATTTCAAAAGCAGTGATTCGCTTAGAGAGCAACTTGCAATGCTAGGTATTGAAGTGCGCGATACCGCAGACGGTCAAGAGTGGAGTTGGCGGGTTAACTAACTTTCCGCGCCCGCAAAGTGAGCATTACTATCAATGCTGCTCCTCCAAGCACAAATGTATTTCCGTAAAGATTTGCTTCCACAAGCAATTCACCGCCATTACCAACAGTTGATCCACGTATGACAATTAAAGACCAGCCGATTAGAAATAGCCAAGAGCAGAGTATGGAGCGATACATCTCTCGGACCAGATATGCCCCTGTCACAATTGCAATAAGTGATACAACTAATCCAATAGGTCTGTAACTATTGTGGAGAAATACGCCAGAAACGCCCACGCCGGCACCGAAGAGCGCCGAGATAATATTTTTCAATTAAGTTCAACTCCAGCAAATAAATCGAGCTCGCGCCCTTTCTCATCAAAAGGTGCTGCTGCTTCGCCTTTCACCAGACGATAAAACTCACGCCCCCAAACTCGAAACCCGAGATTGTCGGAGAGGGCAAAGAAGGGGCCATCTACCGCTATCTGTGTTGGGTGAGCTTTCATCGCAGCCATTTTCTTTTCTACAAACTCATCGCCATTGAAGACTGTTGTGACCAATTCATCTGGAGCGGCAAAGGGAAAATCCTCGGCTTTCTCAACTCCGAAGAAATCCACACCTGTCCCCTTCATAGCTGCTATTCCCTCTTCAATTACTGAGACTGGAATTGTGTTCCAATAAATTTTCTGGATATCCCAACCATTGCTCCGGGCTAATTCGGCGGCTCGCATTGCAACTTGGTGAGCCTTAATGTGATCAGGGTGGCCATAGCCACCATTTTCATCGTAAGTGATTAGTACATGTGGCTTCACCTCATGAATGATCGTCTCAAGATGACGCGCAGCTTCATCTAAATCGCAATTCCAGAAAACATCGGGACGAGCATTTTGCGGCGTCCCAATCATCCCGCTATCCCGCCAACTCTTATTTGGAGCGCCAAGGAATCGAAAATCAGTAACACCCAATTCGTTCATCGCAGCTGCTAATTCAATCTCGCGATGTGCACCTAAGCCATCAGTTTTATCGCTTGCAAGATGAGCTAATTCAGGAACCAAGATCTCACCCTCTTCACCGCGCGTACAGGTAACGAGAGTGACTCTTGCTCCGCGCGCAACATACGAGGCCATAGTCGCCCCATTGTTGATTGACTCATCATCGGGATGCGCGTGTACGAGAAGAAGTCTTGGCTGGATGGAGGAAATCATTTAGAGGTAAGCGTACTCTTGAGATTTCGAACTAGTGAATTGGAGTGAGAGGCTCTAATATGAGCGTGATGAGTGGCACAGAAATTAAGAGTGAACCTAAGTCTCGTCTTCCGAGAGATGAGCGGCGAGCACAACTACTAGTAGCCGCTTTGGAAATCTTTACAGCTTCTGGATATCACGCTGCTTCGATGGATGAAATTGCTGAGCGTGCGAGCGTAAGCAAGCCCGTTCTTTATCAACATTTCCCCTCAAAGTTAGATCTCTATCTCGCCGTGCTTGATTTGCATATAGATTCTTTAGTCTTTGCGATTCAAAAAGCGATTGCATCAACTCGAGATAATCGCAACCGAGTCAAGGCAACTATCGAGGCTTACTTCGGTTTCATTGAAGGAGAGGGCGAAGCTTTTCGACTTTTATTTGAGAGCGATATGAGCGTTGAACCACAAGTGCGTGAACGTCTTGAGCGAATGAGTTATGACTGTGCCGTAGCGGTAAGTGCTGTTATCTCCGCTGACACTGGATTACCTAAAGATGAATCTATGATTCTTGCAATTGGGCTGATCGGATGTGCGCAAATTACTGCCCGTCATTGGTTAGAAAAGGGCGGAAAGATAGATAGGACCGGGGCAAGTACTCTCATCTCCAGCCTGCTGTGGCGTGGAATCTCCGGATTCCCTCTCACTAAGTGAACTGAAATAGTGAGCGGATATAGAATCAAGTTATGACAACAAAGAAAAACGTAAAGAGCGAGGGCGCAAAGAGCGAGATACGTATCGCCATCTCAGACCAAGCGCGCGAGATCACCATTGAAGTGAGCCTTGATCGCGAAGAGGTGCTTGCCCTAATTAAGAAATCAATCTCTGGAAATGAGCCGTTAGTTTTATCGGATGTGCGGGGACGAAATTACTTAATACCCTCGGCCAAGATAAGTTCGGTGGAGATTGGTGATAGCGCGGAACGTCGCGTCGGTTTTGCTGGACTCTAAAAAAGTCCCAGCTCCTCTAATAAGAGATAACCCAGTTCTCTAAAGTCTGAGGCAATTTCGGAGTTTTTGTTTTCACTTAATACCGAGCGGGTTGATAGTTGTGCCGCTTGAATAGAGTCATCCCGACGAATAGCCACGCTAAGGAATTTGAAGTCTTCAGTTACCGCAAGGCGCAGTTCTTCATCCCATGGGAGCATGCGATTTTCGAGAATTCGGATTTCTGGTTTAGCAGCGCTCTTTGAGGCGAAGTCACGCAAATTTAATACGCCCCTAATCGAAAGCATGCTGCCATCAATTGGCGCGATGATCTCATCGGCAAAATCAATAAGTGGCGTAATTAAAGCGCTGGGGCCGGAGGGACTATCAAGCAAGATGACATCAAATTCTGAAATTTGTTCCGCTAGTTTTGCCATGCCTTTGAAGTCCGTATGAAAGAGCCGGCTGGCACTTGGAACCAGCGAGAAACGATCGGCACTCTTCACTATCGCGTTCTCGAGTTTTACTCCCCCATCAAAGAGTTCTCGGGTTGAATAGCGGGGATTCTCGATGCCAGATAGAAAAGTAAGTGCGGCACCTGGATCTGCATCTATCACAAGAGCGCGCTTTCCATACTCGGCAAACGCGGTTGCTAAAGAGTGAACTACCGTTGTTTTTCCGGTTCCACCGGCGAGGTTTGCTACCAAAATCTTTCTCATGAAGCCCGGCCCATTCGAGCTTTGGCTTCTCGCAGTTGCGGACTCTCCCTAAACCAAGCGGGAAGAGTTGATAGCGCTGCACGAGTAGTTTTTAGAGCTAAATCTGTTGGTACTTCTTGGCCCGGAAATGATGGCCACCCATAAAGTCGACGCGCCCATTTAGGGAGAGAAGCGGCTGCTAAAGAAGTGATTCCACCCCAAAGCGGGGCAATCGGAGTTCCAAAACGCAACAAGGGAGGAAGTGGCGGGAGAGCGATAAAAAGTGCAGCGCGCTTTGCATCATCACTTGCAACTAGTTCCGGTTGAATCCTGAGAAAATATTCATCTAGTTCGCTCTTACTCTTAGGAGTAACTGCGGGATCGATGCCAACTAATTCTGCAAACTTAACCATCTCTAGAAGATATTGATCCATTTCTGCGGGAGTTAATTTCAATCCGGAGCGAATTGCCGTATCCAGAAAGGCATCGACCATCGCCATATGAACCCAGAGCAGAAGATGTGGATCGTCGAGCTTTAACTTTGAGTGAATCGTGCGTACTCGTGCGGCTAATTTCTCTGCATCACTCTTCGTTGAGAAAGTTAAAGTTCCAACGTAGTCGCCGGTTCTCTGTAGTCGACCCCACGCATCCTCACGGAAATTAGAGTGAGCTGCTACGCCTGACATTGCACCGGGATGAAGGGCTTGTTCGAGAAGGGCGCGGATACCACCAATCAACATCGATGGGTCAGAGTGAATCCGCCAGGTCACGCTGTGGGATGCGAAAAATCCAGACATTAAAGCAATCCTTTGATTCCAGTCATGACCATCTCAAATGCAATCGCCGCAGTTAAGAGGCCAGCAACTTTCGCTAGTAATGCCACGCCAGTCTCTTTAATAACCGAAATGATTCGTGTAGAAAACATCAAAGTTAAGCCAATCACCACGTGTGCGCCGAGAACTGCACCGGCTAGACCTAGCGCCATCTCACTTCCCTCCACTCGTGATGCAAAGAGCATGATGGTGACGATTGCTCCTGGGCCAGCAAGGAGCGGAGTACCCAGCGGAACCAGCGCAACATTTTTCTCGACGTTCTTATCTTGGGCGTTATCAATTCCCTTCAGTAGATCAAGTGAAATCAAAAGCAAAAGTAAGCCACCAGCGCCTTGCAATGCAGAGATTGAGATCTCTAGGTAGTCCACAATGAACTGACCAAAGAGCGCAAATATCGTGATGATTGATAAGGAAGTGACCGCAGCTAACCAGGCCATTCTTACTTGAGCTCGTCGCTCCTTGTTACCGACAAGTGAGAGAAAAAGCGGCGCAGCTCCCGGAGGATCCAAAATCACAAGTAAAGTAACAAATGCTTGCAGACCAAAAGTTAGGGCAGTTAACTCATTCATCTCCGTACAACCCTTCGCGCATTTGCTTTTGCTTCAAGCCGCTCCCATTGTTGCGGATTTGTTGTGAACTCCGCTAATTGATTTAACTTACCGGTGCCGTGATAATCACTACTTCCTGTCACAACTAAGTCATGTTCGATGGCTAGGCGCAACAACTCAGAACGTTCGATTTCGCTATGGTCACGGTGATCTACTTCAATTCCATCGAGCCCCGATTCAATTAACTTCATTAGCGTCTCAGGCTTGATCGTTCTACCGCTCCTTGATGCAAGTGGGTGAGCAATGATGGCTACTCCACCAGCCTCCTTTATTAACCGAATAGCCATTTCTGGAGAGGGTGAATAATGATTTATATAGAACTTCGAACCATTGTGTAGAAAAATCTTAAATGCTTCATCGCGACTGGCAACATGTCCCTTTGCAACCAAGGCATCAGCAAGGTGCGGCCTACCTAGAGTCGCATCATCACGCTTTTGGGCGTAAACCTCATCGATCGTAATGTCGATACCAGCTTCATTAAGGCGGGCAATAATTCGAGACATCCTTGTGACTCTATGCTCGCGAGTTTTCTCAAACTCAGCTATTAATGGTTCGTACTTTGAGTCAAATAACAGCCCGAGCATATGGATGCTGGTTCCATCATCATCTTGACACGAAACTTCTGAACCAAGGACCAGTTCCATCTTTGAATGGGAGGGGTGTTCTCGAAGAGCTCGAACAGCTTCATCCCATCCACCAACCGTGTCATGATCCGTTAAAGCAAGGACATCGATGCCACGCGAAATAGCCTTATCGATCAGTGCGTGGGGCGAATCAGTACCATCGCTTGCGATTGAGTGGGTATGAAGATCAATTAACACTCGCAAAGTTTACCGGTTACTTAACTTTCTTTCCTCCGTCTAAAAACGAAGACCGCACAACCAAGAAGTATTAACAGTAGCCCGGGGACTGTTCCAAGTGGTGGCAATTGATCTAACCACCAAAAAGCAAGAATTGCGCTAACCGGAACTTCAAAAAAGACTACTAAGGAGGCAATTGCAGGCGAGAGGTTTTTCAAAGTGAAGTTAAGAATCGTATGGCCCAAAATTTGGGCTCCAGCAATTAAAGCAAGTAGCAATAACCATTCCCGTAAAGTAAATCCGATTAATTGAGATCTTGATATAAGCGCAAACATGAGTGAAATTGCTGCACATGTTAAGTAAGCAATGGAAGTGTAAGTCGCGGTAGAGACTGATTCCCGCGCCTTAGCTCCCAGAACTACATAAATGGCGGCAAGTGCAGCGCATGCGAGGGCTGCCAAGTCGCCGATAAAGGCGCGAGTTGAAATTTGTAGATCAACGCCAGTTATTATCAAGACGCCAATAAATGCGATGGTCATCCCCGCCCAAGCGCGCCGCGGGATTTCTCCTCCCAATCGCTTCACAAAATAAGTTGCAAAGAGGGGTTGCAATGCGGTGAGTGCGGTTCCGGCGGCGACGCTGGTGTAACGCATCGCGATAAAGAAACCAATGAAGTGAAGCGCTAGGGCGATACCCGATAGAAATGAATAGCGAATTCCATTTCGCTTCTTGATATCCCGCCAATCTGAGTCGCGCATCGCCAATGGCAACAGCAGTAAAAATCCACCGAGATTGCGCCAGAAGATAAGTGTGAGGATAGGCATCGCGCTTAGGGCAATAACCGGACCAGATGTTCCGATTCCGATAATTACGAGGGTCAATAATCCAATTTCGCGACTTGATGGCAAGGTTGCATGATCTCGTTCGCGCACGGCTCAACCGTACTATCCGATAGCCTTAAGTCATGGAGGTGCCGGATGCTAAAAGAGCAAATCAGATTGATTTTTCTTGCCAAGCTCGCTGGTACTCCCGTATTTGATCCAAACGGAGATCGAGTAGGAAAAATTCGCGACGCTGTTGCAAATCATCCAGCGCATAGTCAGAACCCAAGAATTCTCGGCTTTGTTGTGGATATCCCGCAACGACGACGTATTTTCATTCCAACAACAAGAGTCACCTCGATTAACGATAGTGGCGTATTTATGAATGGATCTTTGAATATTAGAAGATACCAACCGCATCATGGCGAGGTCTCTTTGTTGGAAGAATTATTGGATCGGGAAGTGCTCTTGCGAAATCAAGGCAAAGTGGTTGTAGTGGAAGATCTTGGCATGGAGTTAATGGACTCTGGTGATTGGCGCTTGACGCAAGTACATGTAAAAAAGCGCGAGCGAGGCCTTAGAAAAGATCTACTGTCAACTATCCCATGGTCAGAAATTGAGTTTGAGTCTCGCCTTTCTACGCTTCCGGTAAAACCTGCGAGTGATGAAATATCTGGGATGACCGCACAAGAGGTTGCAGCTTCGCTCAGCGAACTAAACCTTTCAGAACAGGAAGAGATAGCAAAGCGACTTGATGACGATAAATTAGCTGAAGTCTTAGAAGAGATGAATGACGCAGATCGTGTTGCGCTAGTTAAGAGCCTTGCCGAAGAACGAGTAGCTGATGTATTAGGTGAGATGGAACCTGATGATGTCGCCGACGTACTTAAAGATGTTGGCGGCGCGACAGCGGAAGAACTCCTAAATCTTATGGAGGCTACTGAAGCTGATGACATTAGGCGTCTGATGAAATATGAGGACTATTCCGCCGGTGGAATGATGACTACCGATCCAGTCATTTTGGATGTGAATGCAACAGTTGCTGATGCAATCGCTGCGGTAAGGCGAACTGAGTTAGCGCCAGCGCTCTCCTCCCAAGTATTTGTCTGTCGGGCCCCATTGGAAACGCCAACTGGCAGACTCGTTGGCGTCGTTCACCTGCAACGACTTCTTCGCGAACCGCCCACGCTGAACTTAGGAATTGTTGTTGATGCTACGCCAGTTTCACTTTCGCCTGAGAGCCCGTTAAACGAAGTGGTGAAACAACTTGCAAATTACAACTTAATTGCACTTCCGGTAGTGGATGAGAATGAACGTTTACTTGGCGCCGTGACTGTGGATGACGTTCTAGACCATTTGTTACCCGAGAACTGGCGAAACCGTGAAGGGGTGAATTAACCATGAAAGAAAAATCAAGACTCTCAACTCCGCGCGAATCTAAACGGAGCATTAAACCCAATTACGACCCAGAAACCTTAGGGCGCCTCTCGGAGAGGTTTGCGCGTTTTATAGGAACCGCGCGCTTCCTTGTATACATGACGGTCTTCGTTGTGACCTGGGTAATTTGGAACTTTATTGGACCAAGTCAATACCGTTTTGATGAATACCCATTTATCTTTCTAACACTTCTGCTTTCGCTCCAGGCTTCTTACGCGGCGCCGCTAATCCTTTTGGCTCAAAATAGACAAGCAGATCGTGATCGAGTTACATCACAAGAAGATCGAAATCGCGACGAGCGAAATCTTGCCGTAACGGAATATATGGTCCGTGAACTTGCCGCAATGCGAAAAGATTTAGTTGATGAGATCTTAAAGTTGAAAGAGGAGCTAGGTACTAAGTCCGAGCCGGACTCCAAGTAAGGATTTCTTACGCGGAGTTAATAGATCGATTATGGCCTCAAACTCCAGAGCTGCTGCTGAATCAGGTTTTGCAAGTACAACTGGGTTTCCAGAATCACCACCCTCGCGCAGCGCAATATCAAATGGAATCTTTCCGAGAAGTGGAACATCTGCACCAACTAAAGTAGATAGTCGTCGGGATGTTTCCTCTCCCCCGCCTTCGCCAAAGAGCGCCACTCTCTCGGTAGAACCATCTGGCAAATATGCGGACATATTTTCAATAACTCCGATTATTTGCTGTTTTAATTGATGCGCAATACGACCAGCGCGCTCTGCAACTTCTGCAGCTGCAACTTGCGGAGTGGTAACAACCAAGATTTCTGATCCAGGAATTAGTTGGCCGAGTGAAATTGCGATATCACCGGTCCCTGGTGGTAGATCGAGAAGAAGAAAATCCAAATCGCCCCAATATGCATCGCTTAACAATTGCTCCAGGACTCGATGTAAGAGTGGACCGCGATAGGCGACCGGGTCGGCTCGATCAGGCTTAAACATTTCTATTGAGACAGTTTTAACTCCAAATGCCTCTAGCGGAATAAAAGTTTGATCTATCGCAGTTGGCCGTTTTCCTTCAATGCCGAGGGCCCGAGGAATTGAGTGGCCGTAGACATCGGCATCGAGCAGGCCGACTTTAAAGCCACGGTTGGCCAGAGCGACCGCAAGATTTACCGTGACGCTACTTTTTCCCACGCCACCTTTGCCGGATGAGATACCAATGACCCGCGTGAGTGAATCTGGTTGGGCAAAGGGAATGAATTTTTCGCGACCACCGCGGAGTAACTTCTTTACCCGATCCCGTTGTTCATCATTCATAACGCCGAAAATCACAGATACCGTCTTAACTTCGCTAATTTTTAGGGCGGCCTCGCTAACATCTTTGTTGAGACGATCACGCATAGGACATCCATTAATTGTCAGCAGAATTGAGATTTCGGCTCTTCCCGTGTCAAACGTGATTCGCTCAACCATGCCCAATTCAGTTATAGGGCGATGAAGTTCTGGATCAGAAACTTTAGCTAGTTCAGCGCTAATGGCTGTAATGATTGATTCACTCATAACAAATCTGGATCTATTTTCGCGACATCCTTGAGTTCTTTGGTGCGCTGACGAACTTCCTTGATTACTGGCTTAGTGTCATCTAGGGCGTCGCCAATAACTTTCTTGGCTAAATTCTTAGGCGTTAGATCTTTTACATCCAAATCCTCAAAGCCAGGACCAAGATTCTTCTTTAATTCTCTAGAGGCATCTGTGGTGAAATTTCGGACCTTATGGATGATTCGAGCAAAATCTTTTGCGGCGGTTGGTAACTTATCTGGACCAACAAGAAAAAGTCCTAGAACTATTAAACCTAGGAACTCTCCCATTCCGACGCCAAACATAAAGTAATCCTAAATCCCTATATCTTCGTTGCAACTAATACGCCATCGCCGACTGGGAGAAGCATGGGAAGCCAACGCTCCCGGGCCTCGCGAATCAACTTAATTGCATCTCTAAAAGCAATGGTCTCTTCATCGCGTTGGGTTGGATCAGCAACTTTGCCACCCATCAGCGCTCTATCAATGACAAGAACGCCCCCGGGGCGCAGTGACCTATGAGCGCTCTCGATATTTTCGAAAATATCTCTACCTTTCTTGAGAATGAAAATGTCATAGAGACTGTCGGCGAGCTTGCCCACAATCTCAGTGCTATTTCCAGTTATCAAGCGGTAGCGCGAAGCCGGGAAAGAAGCCTCTTCAAAGGCCTGCTTTGCAAGCCGGGCATTCTCTACCTCATCATCAATTGAGGTAAAGAGTCCTTTATCAATCATGGCGGGGATTATCCAAAGTCCACTTACTCCCGACCCGGTTCCAACTTCTACTATTGAAGATGCGCCAATCAAATTAGTCAGGTATCTAAGTAGTGAGCCAACTGCTTGGGTGGTCTCGTAAGTTCCAATTTCGGCGCCGCGTTGACGGGCTCGTTGCATGATTTCCGTTTCGGGAATGAAGTTATTTGCAAACGCCTTCATATCTCCGCGATCAGAGAGCGGGGATTTCAAAGGCTGGCCAACCATTGCGTCAAAAGTCTTACGCCGAAACCAGTTCCGCCTTTGGGATTTTCACCTGCATCAGCTTCAGATCTCGCCGGACCTGCAATATCCATATGAACCCAGTTTCGTTTTCCCACAAACTTTTCCAGAAATAACGCGGCGGTCACCGAGCCTCCTTGGAATTTAAACTTGTCGGCAGTGTGATTGTAATCCGCCACATTACTCTCCAGCGCAATTGTGTAATCATCTACCAACGGCATATGCCAAATACGATCTCCGATGTATTCACCAATCTCATTTAAATTACGAGCGAGCTTGGAATTTCTCGTGTACATGGCTCCATATTGGCGACCCAAGCCAAGAGTGGCGGCTCCGGTTAGTGTTGCAATATCAATTAGATAGTCAGGATCAAGATTCTTATCGGCATAGGCCAGGCCATCAGCAAGTACCAATCGGCCTTCCGCATCTGTATTGATTACTTCTACCGTAGTGCCCCCATAATGCTTAATCACGTCGGAGGGCCTTTGTGCCGTTGCTGATAAAGCATTTTCGGCCAGCATTAAAAGGCCGGTAACTCTGACTTTTAATTTCAATTCGGCAGCAGCTATAACAGTTTGTAGAACTACTGCGGCGCCTGACATGTCACTCTTCATCGGCGCCATCAAATCGTAGGGACGTTTTAATGAAACTCCACCCGTATCAAATGTGATTCCTTTACCTACTAATACAACATGAGGTTTACGACCAGCTCCAGTTGGTTGATAAGAAATCTCAACAAATCTAGGCGGATTCTTCTTACTTGAATTTCCCACAGCTCGTAAGCCGCCAAATTCAGCGAGTTCTCGTCCGGAACGGACTTTTATCTTTAATTTAACTCGCTTCGCTTCAGACTTGGCAGTCTTGGAGATCCATTCAGGTGATTTGATATTGGATGGGGTGTGAATCAAATCGCGCGCTCGCCAAGTTGCGCCAACTAAGACTTCACTCTTAGCAACAACATCAGCGAAGTCCGCGCCAATCAAGAAATTTGGCGTCTCAACTTTCCGTTCTTTATCCGATGCGCCTTTTGTGCTCCAGGTGTAGGTAGAGAGGGCCAGCGCATTTAGATGAACCAAAGCTCCGCTTTTTTCATCAGCGCAAAGCGAGAGGAGTGTGGATGTACTCGCCTTAACTTTGCGTCCGAGGATTGCTCCCACTTTCCGTAATTCATTTGGTTTACGCTCACCAACGCCGATCAGATAAATTCTTATGAGGGATGAATTCTTGGGAAGTAATGAAATCTCAATTAGTTCACCCAATTTAGATGAGAAGCCTGAGCCCGCTTTCTTTATCTCATCAGCGAAATTGATTTGAAATTCGTGCTCAAGAAATTTTATCCACTTATCCGCTATCGCTATATCACCCGAAGTTGTTACAGGAAGGGCAAGATGGGTTACACCTTTTAGAGTTTCTCCCGAAGGGCTACCAGTCTTGCGGGTGCCCAGCTTCGGGATGGGGCGGTTCACTTCTTAATTAGCGTGACCGCTGTGTTCAAGACATCAGCGAGATTGCGTGCTTCCTCTTGATTAAGTTCCACAACTAATCGGCCGCCACCCTCTAGCGGGATTCTCATAACTAGGCTGCGAGCTTCCTTAGTTACCTCCATAGGTCCATCGCCAGTGCGGGGTTTCATGGCTGCCATTTCGACCTCTTTCTTGGAGCTAAGTCCGGATTCGACTCTTAAAAAACCAGGGGCGAATTATCTCCCATTCAGTCGTGAGAGGGGAAATCGAAGGTGGAGCGCAAACGGGCTCGACCGGAGGCTAAAACCACCGCAACCGAGCGCTCTGGTACCCCGATTTTGGCAGCGATATCGGCTACGGAGAGATTCTTTGCAAAGTAAAGCAGGAGCACGATGCGCTCCTCTTCTGGCAGAGAGTCAATCAGCTCTGCAAGAGTTTGTGCTTTCCGCTGCGCCATATACCAAGGCTACAAGGAGCAATGGCGCTAATACTTCAGGACTTACTTGAATGAGCGTGCAAATTTCCTTAGAGATAGTTTTACCGTAATCAAGATGAAAGGCTTAATCAGCAATAGCACTAACTTCGGAGCTTTTATCTCTTCGTACCAATCAAATCTAGTTCCGCCGGCAACTTCAGTTAGTCTGAACTCACCGATACCACGAATTATTTTCCCGTAATGATCCACTCTACAAAATGTTGGCGGTTCCCAATCAGTCACTTTCATCCGATCCAAAATTCCTAGCACGCCGATACCTGTAAACGCATCAATTGTGGTTCCAACTCCGGAATCATCAGCGCCATTGTCCGAAGCAGTGACTCTTGTGAGCGCCATCCATTCACCTTGGCTTTTCCAATCCACCAATGAACGCCAAACTTCAATTTGTGGCGCTGCCACAAAAACTGTGGCGTTAAAATCCTTTAGCACTTTATCTTCCCTCAAGATGTGCAAGGGATTCCTCAATCTCGTTACACCAGCGAACTAATTCCTGTACTCCCGGCTTTAAAAATTTTTGATTTGTAAGGTCTTCTAGCGCAACACGTAGTGAGCCATAGACACCGTGCGGATCGAGGACAGCAATTGGTTTATCGTGAAAACCAAGATATTTACCAACCCAGATCTCAAACAACTCCTCCAAGGTTCCCAATCCTCCCGGTAGGGCAATAAATCCATCAGAGAGTTTTTCGATGAGACCTTTTCGCTCACGCATATCTTTGACTACATGCATCTCTGTTGCGGAGTTATCGATAAATTCAACGTTAGTTAACCGTTGCGGAATCACGCCAATTGTTACTCCACCCTCGGCGCGTGCGCCACGTGCCACTTCACCCATAACCGATATCGCCCCGCCGCCCCAAACAAGTTGATGGCCGAGCTTTGCGATTTGCGCACCGAGATCAAAGCCGAGTTTTAAAGCCTCGGCAGGAACAGCAGTAGATGAAGCACAGTAGACCGCAATCTTCATCAGCGCACTCTAGAGTAAGTGAAGTTGGTACCTTTGGCGCATGACCAGCGCGTATGGATATGGAATTGCCAACATCTCTGAAGGTGGAGCGGTCTTAGATGTTAGATACAAGAGTCTTGGTCTCGGCAAGTTAAGTGAAAACAAGGCGCCAGACCTTTCTGGGCAACTTGGAGTAGATGCTGTTCGGCGAGTTAAGCGCGAAATAGTCTCGTTAGAGATTGATTTGGCTCTGCCGCCGAAAGATGTAGCTGATGCTTATTTAAGGCTTCATCTGCTCTCGCATCGAATCATAAAACCACATGGTGCTTCCTTAGATGGCATCTTCTCAATTTTGAACAATGTTGTCTGGACTTCCCATGGGCCATGTGCGATTGATGGTTTTGATTCAGTTGCAGACTCCTTGCGTGCAAGAGATGGATTCCTAGTAGTGCATGGAATCGATAAATTTCCCCGGATGGTCGACTATGTAATTCCTGAAGGCGTGCGAATTGCAGATGGAAATCGCGTAAGACTGGGTGCACATCTAGCTCCAGGCACCACAGTCATGCATGAAGGATTTGTTAATTTCAATGCCGGAACGCTCGGCGCTTCGATGGTCGAAGGAAGAATATCTGCTGGAGTCGTCGTTGGAGATGGAAGTGATATCGGTGGTGGTGCATCGATTATGGGAACTTTAAGTGGTGGCGGGAAAGAAGTTATTTCGATTGGCAAGAAGACTCTGCTGGGAGCGAATTCTGGACTGGGAATCTCACTTGGTGATGATTGTGTAGTTGAGGCTGGTGCCTACATAACCGCAGGTTCAAAAATTAAATTACCTGATGGAAAAATTGTTAAAGCGCGCGAACTTTCTGGTGCACATGGGATTCTGCTAAGAAGAAATTCTGAGAGCGGTGCGCTTGAGGCTCTTCCTAGAAGCGGATCATGGGGTGGGCTAAATAGCGTGCTTCATTCGAATTAAACGTCACATTGCGCATAAAACCCGCTTATAAAATCGGTTTTCCTGACATTCTCTAACAATTGCTATGACAACTACGGGCTGGAGATTATTTTTTATCCAAGTCGATGGCAATTTAGTTCGCGCACGGAACACCTCGCCCGTGAGTGTGCTCTTTCTTCCATCAGCGGAGTAAGCGCTAATCGCAAGTACGCTGTTGGTCTTCGTGATTGCATCAACGGTGTAGGAAACGACATTTGGCAATGCGAAGCTTTGGGCCATTAACGCTTGAGAAACAGTGCGGTTCCACGCGTAGTAGCGGGGATTAATTTTGGGATCAAGACTCCACGGGTCAGGCACTCCAAGTAGATATGCAAATTCTGAACCCCAGACCTCTTTGATGTTCTGGGTGTTTCCGCCGCTGGATGAGAAGTAGAAAGCATTTATTGGTTTCCCATCGATGGTGATTACTAGTGAATTATCGCCATCAATAAAGGTGCGGTTCACCGCGTTTTTCCAGAGTATTCCGTAATCTATTCGATTAACTTTCTCATCCTCTTTGGCAAAGCCCACAAAATTCTGATCAATAGTGGTGCTATATATATTGCAATCACACTCGGTTCGAATTTTTCCAATCTTATTTAACGCATAAGTGCGAGCTGCAATTACTTGTGCCTCCAGCGCTGCCGGAGGCCAAGAGGAGGGAACTTCGCCAATTCCATAGAGATACTCATCGTGAAGCCGGAGAGTTGTTGTTACCGCAAGATATGAAGTTACTTGAGTTTTTATACTTTTAAATGTGATCTGGCCATACTTATAGCGACCACTCTTATCGCCACTTTTAAATGCAATAACAGTGCTAGTTTCCCAGCGGATGGTCCATGATTCATGTGCCGGTATCGGAGCAAACTTCGCGGTCGGTGAAGTTAAGAAGGGGATAACGCGCCCTTCAAAGTTTGTGAAGGTTGCAGTAACAGTACCGTCGTATCGGCCAAAAGGTTCTGGGTTTTCCGTTGCTGGAATATCGCCACGGTAGAGCGTGAATCCACCAATGTTCTTCTCTGAATTTATGGATGCATTATTTGTTTGGTTCGCGATATTCACTCTAATCAAATGATTATCCGGAAATGGTGTAACAGAGGAGCCGGGATAGTAATAACCAAGAATCTCAGCCGCACTCTTTCCTTCTAGCGCTTGGCCACGAGCGCCGATTTGGCTCATTCCTACGCCATGGCCATAACCCGAACCAAGGAACTCAAAGGAGGCGGGAATCGTAGTTTCCGCACGCGCTGCCGGTTGGAGAATCCCAATAAGTAAAGATGAGATTAGAAATGTAACTAAGTTAAGTTGGCGGCGCATCAGGATTGTTAGGGTACCTGAGCGGAGTGGTTATGAATTGGAAATTAGACCCCGTGGTGATGTGATGAAACCAATTCCCCAGGAAAAATGCATGATTATCAGAACTATTGGAAGACGGACGCGTTCCGACCAGCTCTTTCCAATAAACAATGAAGAAATTTTCAGAGTGACTAAGTAGCTGATTGGTGGAATTAGAAACCAAGGTGAAGCTAGAAATGTTAGGAGTAAACAGGCCGATTGCAGAAAGATATTAAGAGGTGCTGCCAAATATCGGAAGTTTGCCGTTCCCTTGTGATAGCGCGAAACAGCTGCACGCCATCTGCCATATTCAAAGTACTGTCGAGCGAGTGCGCGAGCGGAGCTACGCGGTCTATATGTGACCTGTAGTCGCGGATCAAACCAAACTTGTCCGCCAGCTTTACGTAATCTGAAATTTAGTTCCCAATCTTGCGCCCGAGTAAAACGTGGGTCATAACCACCGACGCTCTGGAGCGCACTGCGTTGGAAGACTCCGAGATAAACAGTATCCACGCTACTGGCGCTACCGCCGGTGTGAAATCTTGATCCGCCTACTCCAATAAGAGAGCGCATAGCCCGCGCGACAGCCTTTTCAAATGGAGTTACTCCTTCGGCTGCCATCACGCCACCGACATTTACCGATCCGGTCTCGCGCAGAATTTTCACCGCTTCTCTAATGTAATTCGAATCTATTGCCGAATGACCATCGATTCGAACCACAATCTCATTCTTCGTTGCCGCGAGTGCAGCATTTAATCCATCCGGAGTGCGCCCGCTGGGATTGGCGATTACCTGAATTCTTTTATCTTGAGCTGCGAGTGCTTGCGCAATTTTCTCGGTCTCATCCTTAGAGGGCCCAACTGCAATGGCTATTTCAATTTCACCGTCGTAATGTGATTTTAAAATTGCACCAATCGCTTCATGCAAGTGAGCCGCTTCATTTACGACCGTTAGTATCACGGAGACCGCAGGTTCCCTTGAGGTGTGGGCGGAATTACTCGGCAATTTTTCAGCGAACATAACAGTCGAACGCTATCGCTTCATTACTCTTGCATAGTGAAATCCACCCGAGCGATTCGATTCTTCACCATTCTCTCAGTAGCAATCGTTGCGCTCTCGGCCATAACCTGGATGGGTCTGGGTCGAATTACTTCGGCCATCCCTAAGTTAGATGTTTTTTCCGGTCTAGAGAATCGGCCTAAGAAGGAATCTTCCGCCGTTAATTACCTAATTGTTGGCTCGGACACTAGAGAAGGTCTCTCGCGTGCAGAAATAAAACGTTTGCGTGTTGGCGGAACTGATGTTGCCGCAGGCAAGAGATCTGACACAATGCTTTTAGTTCACATCTCAAAGAAGCGCGATAAGGCTGCAATCATCTCAATCCCGCGTGACTCTTATGCGCTGATCCCAGAACACAAATCTATTAATACTGGCAAAAATGTCGGGGCTGCATATTCCAAAATTAATTCTGCTTATAACTGGGGTGGAGCGCCACTTCTTATCCAAACTTTCGAAGAGATGTCTGGGCTGCGAATTGATCATTATGTAGAAATTAATTTTGTCGGTTTCGTAAGGATGGTTGACGCTCTAGGTGGAATTGAAATTTGCACTAAGCGAGACATTAATGATCCAAAGAGCCACCTCACTCTTCCCGCTGGTCGACATATCTTGGATGGGGTTGATTCACTCAAGTATGTGAGGTCAAGAACTTTCGATGGTTTAGGCGATCTTGGTCGAATGAAGCGACAACAAGAATTTGCAGGTGCCATGTTGCGCAGAGCAACCAGCGCTGGCGTGCTACTAAATCCCATCAAGTTAGTTGATTTTGTTAACTCTGCACTCGCCAGCGTTACAACTGATAGCAATCTTTCCCAGGGCGACTTACTTACTCTAGGTAAGCAGCTCCGTAATCTCTCTTCTTCAAATGTCCGAACGCTTACGATTCCGCTCAAGTATTACAACTACAGTAAAAATGGCGTCTCTGCAGCAGTCTTATGGGACCCAGTTCTTTCAGCAGAACTCTTTGAGCGAATCAAGAATGATGACGCCCTTATAGATGAGGTAAGACCCGAACCCTCCGTCTCCCCTTCGATAGTTAATAAGTTTGGAACAAGTAGCGCTGGCGATAACCCATGTAAGCAAGCGAAGGAATAGTAAGGTTCCCGCGTGAAGCTCTCCGTAATTGGTACTGGTTACCTAGGTGCAACACATGCCGCTGCAATGTCTTCTCTTGGTTTTGAAGTAATTGGAATTGATGTTGATCCGAAGAAGATTGAACTTCTAAGGGATGGAAAGGTTCCTTTTTTTGAGCCAGGCCTAGAGGAGTTACTTTTACAAGAAGTAAAGAGTGGTCGACTCAAATTCTCAACTGATTTTGCGGATGCAAAAGATTGCGATATTCATTTTATTTGTGTGGGCACTCCACAACAGCCAAATAGTCTTGCTGCTGATTTGAAATATGTGGATGCAGCTGTAGATGCGATTGCACCTCATGCCAAGTCTGGCTCGCTGGTAGTTGGTAAATCCACCGTTCCAGTCGGCACTGCTGCGCGATTGGCAAAACGTCTTGCCGAGTTAGGTTCTCTAGCTGAACTTGCATGGAATCCAGAATTCCTACGGGAGGGCTTCGCAGTGGAAGATACCTTGCGGCCAAACCGACTTGTCGTCGGCGTCACCTCAGATAGAGCCGAAGAACTTTTGAAAGTCGCTTACAAACCATTGCTAGATAACGCAGTTCCATGGATAAGAGCGGATTTGCCTACAGCAGAGTTAGTAAAGGTGGCAGCAAATTCATTCTTAGCAACGAAAATTTCCTTTATAAACGCTATGGCTGAGATATGTGAAGCAACCGGTGGCGATGTGACTGTGCTGGCAAAAGCAATCGGTTATGACCCAAGAATAGGTTCAAGATTCCTACAGGCAGGCATCGGATTTGGTGGCGGCTGCCTTCCTAAAGATATCCGCGCATTTATGGCTCGCTCCGAAGAACTTGGAGCCAAACAATCTCTCGAATTCCTCCGTGAGATTGATTCAATTAACTTAAGAGCGCGCCAACGAATGATCGATCTCGTTCGTTTGGATCTAGATGAAGATCTCAAAGGGCGCAAAATCGCAGTCCTCGGCGCTGCCTTTAAGCCTGATAGCGATGATGTGCGCGATTCCCCAGCTCTTGATATTGCCGATCAGATCTCACAGGCGGGTGCAAGCGTTAGTGTCTTTGATCCGAAGGCAAATGCAAATGCCAAGATACGTTTTCCGAACCTAAATTATGTCGATTCGATTGACTCTTGCTTAAGTGGAGCCGAGATTGTGCTGCACTTAACGGAGTGGAAAGAGTTTCGAACAATAGATCCAACAAAAGCCAAGACTTTAGTTTCCCGTGCCAACATAATAGATGGCCGTAATGCGCTAGATCGTGAGCTTTGGGAGCGCGCTGGTTGGCATTTCCGCGCCCTCGGTCGCTCTACTCGTTAATAACGCCTTCTAAATAATCAATCGCGTGTATAACTTCCTCTTCTAAATTAGAACTGTTACTCAACGCAACATATCCGCTATGCGAACTTAGTTTGCGAATTCGATATCTCGGTTCATGTGCAAAGAGATGTAGGTATGGAGTTTGCATATCAAGATGTTGTGGCGCATCAAAGCGGGCGAATATCCAATTAACCTCTAATTGTTCGGGAGAACCTAGAGGCAATTTGTGGGCCGCGCGGAGTGCGTTTTCAAATACGGAAGTAATTGAAAAAGTCACACTCCAAAGAACTTCCTCTCCTAGCCCTTCCTGAATTGAAATCAATTCGCCACTGCCATTAAAAGCGAAGGTATTTGGACCAAAGAGCCCGAGAACCTTCACTTTTTCATTAACAATCTCTTGCAGGTTCTGCTCAAAATCCGAAGATTTTCTAGCCGGAAGAGTCAACATGCGATTGCGGTGATATTTGTGAAGGACTAACGGATAAGTAACAACTTGATCGGTACCACTTCTCACGGTGGAGAGTGAGAAAAATTCTCCGGGCGTCGGAGCTATCGAAATGATTCTTGTTTCTGCTTTTAATCCCAATCGAAGCTTTGCCTCTTCGACAAGTTGCGCGAGACTAGCGACGACCGGTAACGCCTGAGACATAATGCGAAGATACCTGAAGATAGAGAAGATAGAATTCGCACTTCCATGCTGCCCAGAATTGTCCTCGCTTCCGCCTCACCGTCGCGAAGAGGTTTGCTGGAACGAAGTGGCTTGGAGATTGAGGTACAAGTAAGTGGTGTCGATGAAGAAGACCCCAGGTATGCCCAGCTTTCACCGAGTGAGATGGTTGTAGCTCTGGCGATAGTTAAGGCACATACGGTACGAAAGCTAATCAACTACCCCGCGCTAATAATCGCTTGTGATTCCACTTTTGAATTTGAGGGAAAGTCCCTAGGTAAACCGCTCACTCGGGAAATAGCGATTAAGCGAGCTGAACAATTAAGTGGCAACGATGGAGTGCTCTACACCGGCCACTGCCTAATTGATACGACGAAAGAGATTGAGATAAGTGATGTAGTAGCCACAAAAGTTCACTTTGCTAAATTAAGTGGCGCCGAGATTGCCTCTTATGTAGATACGGGCGAGCCACTAAATGTTGCTGGGGGTTTCACGCTTGATGGGATTAGCGCGCCGTTTATCCGAAGCATTGAGGGCGAGAGTTCAAATGTGATTGGACTTTCACTTCCATGGCTGAGAAGTGCGATTAATTCACTTGGCTATAACTGGTTTGATTTTGTAACGGCTACGAAATGACTCTTTACGCTGCTTATGGCTCAAACCTTGATCCCCGCCAGATGTTGCAACGTGCACCGCATTCACCGCATCTTGGAACTGGTTGGTTACGAGGTTGGCGCTTAACTTTTGGCGGTGAAGAAATCGGTTGGGAAGGTGCGGTTGCAACCCTTGCCGAGGATTCAAGCGCTTCCGTTTTTGTCTCCTTGTATGACTTAACCAAACAAGATGAATCCGCTCTTGATGAATGGGAGGGTGTGACTACAGATCTCTATCGGAAAATTCGAGTGCGGGTCGAGACTATGACAGGAACGCAAAGTTGTTATGTCTACGTATTGAATTCATTTGAGGGTGGCATCCCGTCACAGCGGTATCTAGAGATCATGGTTGCTGCAGCAATAGAGGCGGGTGCTCCTGATGACTACATTGCTGAAATCAGAAATAGAGGGGTACGGTAGTTAGGTGTTATCCGAAAGACTTGTAGCTGAGGTTAAATCTTGGATCTCAGATGATCCAGATCCCAAAACTCGTGCGCAACTACAAGAGTGGTTAGATCGTGGTGCAACAGAGGAGCTAAGCGAGTGCTTCCAGGGCTTCTTAGAGTTTGGCACAGCAGGGTTGCGTGGCCCACTTGGCCCAGGACCATCACGGATGAATCGCTGCGTTGTATCAAAGACGGCTTATGGGTTGTCACGCTTTATGTCTAACGCAGGTTTGAAGTCCATAGTTATCGGGCGCGATGCTAGATATGGCTCGGAAGATTTCACTCGGGACACCGCAGAGATAATGAGTGGCGCAGGTTTTGAAGTATTCGTTTTGCCAAGAGCGCTACCAACACCAGTCTTGGCATTTGCAGTACGCAAACTTGGTTGTGATGTTGGAGTAATGGTTACTGCGAGCCACAATCCGCCACAAGATAATGGCTACAAGGTTTATTTAGGTGGCACAGTAAATGGAATCAGATATGAGGGCTCCCAGATAATTTCGCCTACCGATAAAGAAATTTCTGCTGAGATCTCAGCTGCTCCAAGTCTTAATCAAGTCCCACGGGGTACGACTTGGACGATCCTTAGCGATGAGATCGTTAATGAATACATAGCTACGACTGCTCGCTTAGGAAATTCTCCAATTGAATTGAAGGTCGTCTACACCGCGATGCACGGAGTTGGAACTGAGACCGTTCTAAAAGTCTTTGATCGTGCCGGCTTTACCCGACCTATCCTGGTGAAGGAACAAGCAGAACCTGATCCAGATTTTCCGACGGTGGCTTTTCCTAATCCAGAAGAACCTGGGGCAATCGACCTTTCGCTAAAACTTGCTCGGGAGGTTGAGGCGGACCTAGTAATTGCAAACGACCCAGATGCTGATAGATGTGCCGCCGCAATAAATGATGGGAATTGGCGGATGCTGCGCGGTGATGAAGTTGGTGCCTTATTGGGTGAGTATCTAGCCCGAACTTGTAAAGATAAAAGTGCAGTATTAGCTAATTCGATTGTCTCCTCATCAATTTTGAGCAAGATAGCTAAATCTTATGGATTGCCCTTTGTGGAGACTTTGACTGGTTTCAAGTATCTAGCAAAGGTGGCGAACCTGCGCTTTGGATATGAAGAGGCTCTGGGTTATGCCGTTGACGCAGATTCGGTAAATGATAAAGACGGGATTAGCGCCGCTCTAGTTCTTGTCCAACTCGCCGCAGATTTAAAGCATGAGGGAAAAACGATTGCACAACTATTAAACGAGATTTGGAAGAAATATGGTTTTCACGGAACTCGGCAGATATCGGTTAGGACACAAAGCATTAGTGATATTGATAAAGTCATGGGCAAATTACGAAATAATCTTCCAACCCAACTTTCGCAGTTTAAAGTCACACAGGTTGATGACTTAGAGCGGCCAAAAGATGGCCTCCCCCCTACAAATGGAGTGCGGATCTGGTTGGATGAGAAATATCGCGTAATTGTTCGTCCCAGCGGCACCGAACCGAAGATCAAGTGCTACATCGAAGTTGTGACTAATCAGGTTAGTGAGGCAACTACTATCCTTGATGCGGTGGAGCGAGAATTTCGAGCACTAATGGCGGTGAACTAACGAGTGAAATCATTAATTGATGGCAGCGAATCTTCACTCCGAGCCTTCCTCGATAATCTCCCTGGAGTCGACAAAGTAGGCGCAGAAGGTAGAGCTGCGATGTTGGCAACGCGAAGTATCAAAACAACTAGCAAAGCGAAGGCAATAGATCTTGCGATCAAGATGGTTGACCTCACAACGCTAGAGGGCGCCGATACTCCCGGAAAAGTTAAGTCACTTTGCGCTAAAGGTTTCCGTCCCGATCCAACAGATGCGAGCGTTCCCCACGTCGGCGCAATCTGTGTTTACAACGATATGGTTGAAATTGCGCGTAAACACTTAGATTCAATCGGCGGGCAAGATATTCCCGTTGCTGCGGTATCAACAGCATTTCCTTCAGGACGAGCTTCTATGGAAGTTAAATTACGCGATACCAAGGATGCTATTGAGGCTGGCGCAAGTGAGATTGATATGGTCATTGATCGAGGCGCATTTCTATCTGGTCGGATCGGCGAGGTTTTTGAGGAGATCCGAGAAATTAAATCACTTTGTGGTGATAGGGCTCATCTAAAAGTAATTCTTGAAACTGGTGAGCTTGCTACATATGACAATGTGCGAAAGGCCTCCTATCTTGCGATGTTAGCGGGTGCTGATTTCATAAAGACAAGTACTGGAAAAGTTACACCCGCGGCGACCGCCCCAGTAGTTCTCGTCATGCTGGAAGCCGTTCGGGATTTCTATAAGTTAACTGGGCAAAGAATTGGCGTTAAGCCAGCAGGTGGAATTAGAACTACTAAAGATGCAATCAAGCAATTAGTCCTGGTAAATGAAACTGCAGGCCCAGAGTGGTTGACCCCAGATCTATTTCGTATTGGCGCGAGCGCGCTTCTAAATGATTTATTGATGCAGCGGATGAAACTGCGGGATGGCAGATATTCGGGTTCTAATTATGTTACGGTGGATTAGTAATGAGCACTGAGATTTTTGAATATGCCCCAGCCCCAGAATCGCGCGCGATCGTTGATATCAAGAGCGAATACGGTTTATACATAAATGGCAAGTGGGTTGCTCCCCACTCCAAGAAGAGATTTGCCAGTATTAATCCTGCGACTGAAGAGGTCCTATCCAAGGTTTCACTCGCAGATGCAACAGATATCGATAAGGCAGTGAAAGCCGCCCGCTCCGCTTACAACAAAGTCTGGGCGAAAATGGCGCCTAAGGAGCGCGCTAAATACCTATTTCGGATAGCGCGATTACTGCAAGAACGGGCTCGTGAATTTGCAGTTCTCGAAGCGCTCGACAATGGAAAGCCAATTCGAGAGACGCGCGATGTTGATGTTCCGCTCTCAGCGGCTCACTTCTTCTATCACGCCGGTTGGGCCGACAAACTTAACTACGCTGGATACGGAGATAATCCAAAACCGTATGGTGTTGTAGGACAGATAATTCCGTGGAATTTCCCATTATTGATGTTGGCTTGGAAGGTCGCGCCGGCTCTAGCAACGGGTAACACAGTCGTTTTAAAGCCAGCAGAAACTACTCCGCTAACTGCTCTCTTATTTGCAGACATCTGTGAACAGGCCGAGCTCCCAGCAGGAGTTGTAAACATCGTAACGGGCGATGGCAGTACTGGAGCTGCGCTTGTTAACCATAAAGATATCGACAAGATTGCCTTCACCGGATCGACTGAAGTTGGAAAATTAATTGCTAAATCGATTGCGGATCGCGGAATTCCGGCAACTCTAGAACTTGGTGGTAAGGGTGCGAACATTGTCTTTGACGATGCGCCGATTGATGAGGCAGTTGAAGGAATTATTAACGGAATCTTTTTCAATCAAGGTCACGTTTGTTGCGCCGGATCACGATTACTTCTGCAAGAGAGCATCGTTGATGAATTCATCGAAAGGCTCCAAGTAAGAATGGCAAAAATTAGAGTCGGCGATCCGCTCGATAAGAACACTGACTTGGGAGCAATAAATTCCAGCGCACAACTTGCGAAGATAAAGGAAATGTCAGAATCGGGAAGCAAAGAGGGCGCCCAGATTTGGAGCGCTCCTTGTGCACTTCCAACAAAAGGGTATTGGTTTGCGCCCACGATCTTTACTGGAGTCACCCAGGCACATCGAATAGCGCGTGAGGAAATCTTTGGGCCAGTTCTATCTGTTCTTACTTTCCGGACGCCTAGTGAGGCTATGGAGAAGGCGAATAACACTCCCTTTGGCCTCTCCGCAGGAGTTTGGACTGAGAAAGGCTCCAAGATTCTCTGGGCTGCTAATGAATTGAAAGCGGGAGTGATTTGGGCAAATACCTTTAATAAATTTGATGCCGCCAGCCCGTTTGGTGGTTATAAAGAGTCTGGCTGGGGTCGCGAAGGCGGTCGCCATGGCCTTGCTGCATATTTAAAGGGAGCTAAATGATGCGCCTTGATGTGATGAAGACCTACAAACTTTATATCGGTGGCGCATTTCCTCGGAGTGAATCGGGTCGTTCCTACGAATTAAAAGACAAAAAGGGCAACTTTGTTGCAAACCCAGCGCTCGCTTCGCGAAAAGATTTACGAGATGCCGTCGTTGCCGCTCGCTCCGCATTTAATGGATGGTCCCATGCAACTGCATTTAATCGTGGCCAAATTCTCTATCGCATCGCCGAAATGTTAGAGGGAAGAAGTTTGCAATTTATTGAGGAAATCTCGGCCCTTGAAGGTGTAAGCCAAACTTCAGCAAAGAAACAAGTTCAAGAAGCCATAGATTTATGGGTCTGGTACGCCGGATGGTGCGACAAGATTTCTACCTCTGCTGGCGGTACAAATCCAATCGCTGGCCCTTACTACAACTTCACTATTCCAGAACCGCTAGGAGTAGTTGGAGTCATTGCTGAAGAGAAAGAATCTCTCCTTGGCCTAACTCGTGGACTAGCGCCAGTCATTGCTGGTGGAAATACTGCAGTACTAATCGCAAGTGAATCTGCTCCGCTACCGGCAATCACACTCGCTGAAGTTCTTGCGACAAGTGATCTGCCTGGTGGAGTTGTAAATATTCTTACTGGAAAGCGGAGTGAGTTAGTTCCTTGGTTGGCTGGACATATGGAAGTTGATGGAATTGATATCTCGGGAGTTGCAAAGACTCTTGATGGCGAAATTAAGCGCGCCGGCAGTGAGAACCTCAAGCGGATTCATCGCTTTAATAAGGATGTATCGCCAAATCGAATGCTCTCGTTTATGGAGTACAAGACGGTCTGGCACCCCATCGGAATTTAAATCCCGGAGATAATCTGCGTCGCCTCTTGCCGACTTGGGTATGAGGATTGGGTGCCCTTACGAGTAACACTTAGTGAGGCCGATTCGCAGCCCAGCTTGACCGCCTTTTCTGGCTCAAAACCAAGTCCCAACCCAACCGAAAATGCACCCACGAAAGCATCCCCCGCGCCGGTGGTATCAATCGCGTTTACCGAAGGTGCAGCGACTCGCACGACTTTGCCATTCTCGACTAACGCCGCTCCCTTTTCTCCCAAAGTCACCACTAACTTGCAACCAAGAGACTTGGCGAGCTCCAGAATTACTTCATCGCTATCTGGCGCTCTGCCAGAATTATCGAGACCGGCAAATTCCGTCTCATTTGGAATTATCCAATCTGAATTTTTCACAAGCTCGGAAGAAAGTGGTGCGAACGGCGCAGGATTTAAAATCGTAGTGATCCCGCGCGCACGCGCCGCGGCAAAAGCGGCAGCAGTTACTTCTTGGCGAATCTCTAATTGCCCAACCAAAACATCAATTTCGGAAATTTCTGAGAGCGCGCTTTGAACTTGCGGAACAGTCATTGCGAAATTAGTTCCAGGAACGCAAATAATTCGATTTGATCCATCTGCTTCTACCCATATAGGTGCAACCCCGCTAGCACCGGGTACCCGATTCACATACTTAGTGTCAATTCCCTGGTCTTGGAAATTCTTTAAAGTGGTTTCACCAAAAACGTCATCTCCCAAGGTATTGATCATCTTTACCTTAGCTCCAAAGCGGCTGGCCATGACCGCCTGGTTCGCGCCTTTTCCGCCAAATCCCAATGAAAATGAGTCTCCAATCACAGTTTCCCCGGAGCTGGGAGCCCGCTTCACGTAAGCGATCATGTCCATCATCGTGCTTCCGACAACAACGATTTCCGGGGCCTTTTTATAAAGAAAATTCATAATTGCGAAACCCCTCTCTTCCTAATCCTGCAGTTGCTGGACTAGAAGATACTCCACGCGATAAGTTATCGGAATTCCCCCTATGTAGCTCAATCCTGATGGCTTTAAAGCTCGATGGCTTTAAAGAAGAAGGTCGGCTCCTGTGGCCCGACATGTCGTCACAGCGATACGAATTCTTACCTCCATCTTCTTTGTGCGAATAGTTCCGCAGTTAAACAACTACTAAGGAGATAACTGAATGCAGAAGAAAACTCTTCGCAGGCTCGGTGCCTCAATTTTCGCTGGCGCAGTTGCGCTATCGGGAATGATGGCAATCGCTCCAGCTCAAGCAGCCACCAAGACAATTGGTATTGCTTATAGCTTGGGTGGACGCGATGTACCTGGCTTTAACCAACTTGCATACATCGGTGTTCGACCGATTTTGCAGAAGAACAAAGCTCTAAAGCTCATCGAATCACAGGACAATCCAACCGCTACTGATGATCAGCGTGCCGAGCGCCTTCGCTTAATGGCGAAGCGCGGTGCAAATCCAATCGTCGTAGTTGGATTTACCTATGCTTCAGCACTCGCAAAGGTTGCGCCAGAATTCCCGAAAGTTCAATGGGGAATCGTGGATGACTCGAGCGTTAAGGCTCCAAACGTTCAAGGAATTGTCTTCAAGGAAGAAGAAGGCTCATACCTTGTAGGACTTGCTGCTGCAATGACAACAAAGAGTGGCCGCATCGGATTTATTGGTGGCGTTAATACTCCGCTCATCAAGAAGTTCGAAGCAGGTTACATTGCTGGTGCAAAGGCAATTAATCCAAAGATTAAGATCCAATCAACTTACATCTCTAACTTCCCAGATTTCTCTGGCTTCAATGATCCAGCAAAGGGTTATGAAGCAGCAAAGGGTATGTACCAGAATGGCGCAGACGTCGTCTACGCAGCTGCTGGTGGAACTGGAACTGGAATGCACCGTGCCGCTTCTGAATTGAAGAAGTGGTCAATCGGCGTTGATGCTGATGAGGCAACTTATCCAGCACACGCAGCATTCAAGTCCACAATCCTTACCTCGATGTTGAAGCGAGTCGATCTTGGCGTGCGTGGCTTCGTAAATGATGCTCTCGCTGGCAAGAAGACTGCAGGACTAAAGACCTGGGGCTTCAAGCAAGGTGGCGTTGGTTATACCAAGACCGGTGGATATCTAAAGGATGTCTCTGCCGTTATTGATAACTACGGCTCCGAAATTGCTAGTGGCAAGGTGGTTGTTCCATCCGATCCAACAAAGGCATAAAGTAAGAGAATGAAGTAACCAAAGCGCGTCATGGCTTCCATGGCGCGCTTTGTCTCATATATGGCCGCAATTTGGTCTTAAGTACAGGAGCGTGATGGATAACGTCCTAGAAGTTGTTGGTATCGAAAAGAAGTACCCGGGTGTCGTAGCAAACCGGGATGTATCACTCAAAGTAAAAGAAGGTTCAATCCACGCAATCATCGGCGAAAATGGTGCTGGAAAATCAACCTTAATGAAGATTCTCTACGGACTAATCCGCCCAGATTCGGGAAACATTAAAGCTTTTGGAAAAGATGTAACTCTAAAGTCCCCTCAAGATGCGATCGCGCTTGGTATTGGCATGGTGCATCAGCACTTCAAATTGGCCGATAACGCTACAGTTTTGGAAAATGTAATTCTTGGTAGCGAACCCACACGTATGGGATTCATAATTAATTTTGAGCAAGCTCGTAAGAAATTAGTTGAGATAGCTGAACACTATGGTCTTGAAATTGATCCCGATGAATCTCTTGCAAATCTTGGAGTCGGAGAGCGTCAGCGAGTAGAAATTGCAAAGGTACTCTTCCGCGGTGCAAAGATATTAATTCTTGATGAACCAACCGCGGTTCTAGTTCCTCAAGAAGTCGAAGAACTCTTCTCAAATCTCCGTGAGTTGGTAAAGCGCGGTCTAACAGTCCTATTCATCTCTCATAAACTAGATGAAGTTCTCTCGATAGCAGATGAGATAACAATCATGCGCCAAGGAACAACAGTGGCTTCACGCACGCCTAAGAGCACCAACAAAGTTGAGCTTGCTGAATTGATGGTGGGCGGCGAGTTACCAAAACCGAGAGCGGGCGCGAAGAAAACTTCTTCTGAGAGATTGCTCTCCATCTCCGGCGCTTCATATGTGAGACCCGATGGCCGCGAAGTACTTAACAATGTAAATCTAGAATTGAATGCAGGAGAGATTCTCGGTCTTGCCGGAGTTGAAGGAAACGGTCAGAGCGAGTTAATTGAGTTGATAATGGGCCTTGTTAAGCCCGCAAATGGCAAAGTCGAAATTCTTGGCCTTGATGCCTCAAAGTCTTTGACTAAAGAGATTAGAAATGCCGGCGTTGCTTACATTCCCCAAGATCGACAACGCGATGGCTTATTGATGAGCGCACCGCTCTGGGAGAATCGAGTATTGGGGCACCAATTCGCATCTCCTATGGCAAATAACATGTGGGTGAATCGAGGCGAGGCAATCAAGGACTCCAAGCGAGTCGTCAGTGAATTCGATGTGCGTACTCCTGGAATAAATGTTCTAGCGAGCGCACTTTCCGGTGGTAATCAACAGAAATTCATTGTGGGGCGCGAGTTGAGCGGAAACCCAAGAGTCATAGTGGCCGCGCAGCCCACCCGTGGAGTAGATGTAGGCGCGCAAGCAATTATTTGGGACCAACTCATGAAAGCAAGGTCTGAAGGCGCAGGAATCCTTTTGATCTCCGCAGACCTAGATGAACTCTTCTCATTATCTGATCGCATTGCAGTTATTTATAGCGGAAGCATCGTCTCTACCTTGGATCCGAATAAGACAACTCCAGAAGAACTTGGGCTAGCTATGACAGGAGCGAAGAGCGCATGACAAAAAGTAAAGTTTTTTGGGCCATAGTTGCTCCGCTCGCCGCAATCCTAAATTCGCTCCTCTTTGTCTACATAATTTTGAAAATACGTGGCGTAGATCCTTTTGCCATGTTTGGTCTAATGATCTCTTATGGATTTGATCCCCGAAATCTCGTCTCAGAATTAAATCAGACTGTTGCCTACTACATTGCTGGCGTAGCAGCAGCAATCGGATTTAAAATGTTGCTCTTTAATATCGGTATTGATGGTCAATATCGAATGGGCGCTTTCTTCGGCGCAGTAGTTGGGGCGGCGGTTTCACTACCACCCGTACTTCATGTCTTGGTAATAGTAATTACTGCGATGATTGCAGGCGGATTATGGGCAGCCATCGCCGGTTATTTGAAGGTGCGCCGAGGAGTTTCGGAAGTTATAAGTAACATCATGCTTAACTTCATCGCGGCGGCAATTCTTTCTTACTTAATTACGCCCTCGATGCTGGGAACGCTTCCTGAAGGATCACAAAACGCGCAAACTTTCCCAATTCCAAAGAGTGGCCAGATGCCCACGATTAAGGCATTCGATGGCGAGATCTATACATTTCTTTTTGTCGCCATTGCAGTAGGAATCGCCTATTGGGTAATGCTTAATAAGACAGTATTTGGTTTTAATCTAAAGGCGACTGGACTTTCATTTAGAGCGGCACGAGCAAGTGGCGTAAATGCGCCACGGATGATCTTTGTGACAACTGTTCTCTCCGGTGCAATTGCTGGGCTTGTTGGCATGGGAACTTTGCTATCAGATACCCATAACTACAGCATGGCTTTTCCTTCTGGTTATGCATTCACAGGTCTTGCGCTTGCGCTTTTGGGAAGAAATCATCCGGTTGGCATCTTCTTTGCCGCTTTCCTCTGGTCATTCCTCGAGCGTTCCGCTCCGGTGCTCGAATTCGAGGGAGTTCCACCTGAGATTGTGATTGTTATGCAAGGAACCATCGTGCTCTCCATCGTCGTGGCATATGAGGTCGTTGCACGAATCAATTTACGCCAGCAACAACGCGCGGTCGGAAGCGTTAGCGCTGAGACTCCAGCAGTAAAGGAGAGCAAGTAATGAAGGAGAAAACAAAATCTTTCTTTAAATCTCCGGCCCGCATCACAATTCTCATTGCGATTGTCTTTTTTATTATTGCTCTAGTAGAGAATATAACTGGAGCGGTTGATATTTCCTCTCCCGGAACTTCAGGAGCAACGCTGCGCTTTGCGATTCCGCTTCTAATGGCTGGCCTTGGTGGATTATGGGCAGAGCGCGCTGGTGTCATCAATATCGGTTTAGAGGGAATGATGATTGTCGGCACTTGGACCGCTGCTTGGTTCGGATATCTACACGGACCATGGATTGGACTTCTTGCAGCGGCAATATTTGGCCTACTTTCCGGTCTCTTCCATGCAATCTTGACCGTAAAGATTGGAATTGATCAAGCAGTTTCTGGTCTTGCGATAAACCTAATCGCTGCTGGAGCTGCTCGATATCTCTCCGGAATTTTCTTCCCACCCGTTGGTGGCGATCGCACCGTCTCACCACCAGTTGAGACGCTACCAACCTTCACAGTTCCGGTAGTTGCGCCATTTTTCCAAAGTATTGATGAGAAGAATATTTTCCTAATTTCAAATATCTCTGGATTAATTTATGGCATAACTACCGATTTATCGGTCGTAACTGTTGGCCTCTTGCTATTTGTTCCGCTTACCTCGTGGATTTTATGGCGAAGCAAATTCGGATTGAGAATGCGTTTTTCAGGGGAAAATCCGATGGCAGCTGAGTCTCTTGGCATTAATGTCTACATGACTCGCTACATTGCTATCTCTGTTTCGGGAATGATGGCCTCACTTGGCGGTGCATATTTAGCGCTCGTTGCCTCTTCGGTTTACCGCGAAGGCCAGACCGCCGGACGTGGCTTCATCGGCCTTGCCACCGTCATCTTCGGTAATTGGCGACCGAGTGGAGTCTTTGCCGGATCTATTCTCTTTGGCTTTACCGATGCGCTCCGTGTTCGCCAGAGCGAATCTGTGATGGCGATGATTATGGCTGCTGGAATGATGGCTGCTTTGCTCTGCCTCTATTTCGCTCTTTCGCGCAAATGGAAACCTGCTGGCGTATCTGGCGGTATCGCACTCTTTGCGCTCTGGATGAATCTTCGCGTCACTAACATCCCACAAGAGTTCATCACTGCGTTTCCAAATCTTGCAACTCTTATCGTTCTTACCTTCTTGGCGCAACGACTTACACCACCAGCAATGGCGGGTATGCCGTATCGACGAGGGTCTGAATAAAGCCTCTTTTTAAATGACTATTCGTTGGAACTCCCCCGTACTTTCTAGTCTGCGTCCAGTCATTGAAGGCGCTTCCTTAGTTCGCATAAATAAAGAGAAGTTAGTGCAAGTTGCTAATTGGATGGCTTACGAAGAGTTTGCCAAACCAGATGGATCGATGCTCTTTGATTTTGGAAAAGATCCTGATGTCTTGATGGATTTCACTATGGTCGTCAATACGATGAACTTTGCTTTTACAGATTTTAAAACGGGAGTGAAGTTTGAGACTGATTATCTCGGAAAGCGTTGGTGCGATAGTGAAGCGATGCTTGCCTGTATGCATCGAGCTGTTAATTCGGGCACGCCACTTTTCTCTGGTGAATATCTTGCGGGGCTAACGCGTGATGAATTTGCTCGGGTATTTAGCGGAACGATTGAAATGCCGATGATTGATGAGCGAGTGAAGATATTTAATGAGGTAGGGCGAGTATTAGTTGAGAAATACGAAGGGAGTTATCACAACTTTGTTCGATCCTGTCCACCAAAGCTCTACGCAGGTGGCGAGGGGCTACTTGAGCGCTTAGTTATTGAGTTTCCACGCTTTCAAGACACGAGCCAATATCGCGGATCAACTATTCAAATCTACAAACTCGCCCAATTAGGAATCTGGGGAATGCATCTTGCACTCTCCCCTAAGGGCCTTTGGAAACTTGAAGATGCCTCGGACCTAACGGCATTTGCTGATTACATTGTTCCGGTAGCGCTTCGAGTAATGGGCATATTTGAATACACGCCAGAATTAGAGGCAAAAATAAATGCTCTTGAGGAGATTAAACGAGATAGCGAAGCAGAAATTGAGTTAAGGGCTAGCTCGATCCACGCAATAGCGCTCTTAACCGAAGAGATAAATAAGCGCCGTCCTAATTTTGAACCACTACTAATGCCCCAGGTCGATTTCAGATTCTGGAAGAGCTACCACGCAACGCATTGGCCCCATCATTTAACTAAGACGATTATGTATTAGAGGTTGATAATTCCGCTCGCCACTTTTGCAGAATTGGCAAGGCTTTATCGAAGTTATCAATCACATATCCAGCATCTTCAACGCAACCACGGACAAATAAATTTATTCCTTTACCATCAATCATGTTACGGTCTCTAATAACTCTCGTATCTGTGACTAATCCAATGATGCCCTTTTTGCTCTTATCGCTTCGCATGGCGGCCCAAAAAATTCCAATTTCTGAGGCGGTCCCATCATCAACCATCGGCCCATCAAGTAGCGCTAAAACAGCATTTGCGCGCATAACTTCTTTTGAATCTACCTCAAAAATAAATTTTGCTGTGACTGGATTTGGTAGCTCAATCTCATGCGGAACAAATACTTCAAAACCCTCAGCGCGTAATTTCGCTGCACATTGATCAATGTAATTTCGCTCGTATGGAGTAAAAAGTGGGCCGGCAAAATAAATTCGCATATTTGCTCCTCGTTTATGTTGGACGCGAGTATGCCTTTCGAGATAGGTTTAAGCAATTAATTTCAAGTAGAGATGAGGCGAATTGCTTGGGTCCTATCGGGAGGTAATCCGGCACAGTCACGCGGCACCTACCTTCGGATTTGGAATGATTGGCAGAATCCCGGTGGCAATGAATACGGTTGCGCTGGTTTTTCTGGTCTCATCCGTTCGTGATTCTTTCCTACTCGCTGGAATCGCATCTTCTTTTTATACCCTTGCTGGAGCGATTGTCGGGCCGCGAATTGGCAGGCTTGCCGACAAGCATGGAACGCGCGTTGTTCTAATTCCGATTGCTCTTGTAAACGCCATTTCTATTCTGGCTGTGGTTTATTTCAGTGAGCGCTCCATTCCTTTATTGCTCTTTTTCTCGGCCCTTGCTGGCGCCACAATGCCCGGTTTTGGAAGTTACACAAGAGCGCGTTGGAGCCGCACCATTTCCGATAAGAAGGATCTAGACACGGCGCTTTCACTTGAATCGGTCTTTGATGAGACCGCATTTGTAGTTGGCCCAGCGCTAGCCGGATTCATGTTCTCGCTTTATGGTTCACATTCGCCACTTTTTGCCGGAGTAGTTTTTATGGTTATAGGAGCCGTGGGGCTTGCCATTACCTCCTTTGATCACGGCGGAAATCAACACTCTGATGAAGTACACGGTGGCTTGTTAAGAATTTCAAGAATTAAAGGATTGCTTGCATCATTAGTTGCCTTGGGTTTGCTCTTTGGTTCAAATTTCGTAGTGATACTGGCCGTGGCAAAGGAGAATAATCGAGCCGCAGAGGGTGGATTATGGGTTGGTTTATATCCTCTAGGAAGTATTGTCGCCGGACTCATTTATGGTTTCATTCATTGGAAATCTAGTAACGCTATTAGATACACAATTGCACTTGCTTTCATGACTCTTGCCACCAGCACCATACTGGTCTTTCAAGATATCGATACTCTTGTTTATCTCTTAATCCTCTCGGGTGTTGCAATTGCGCCCGCTCTAATCGCCGCAAATGCATTAATGAAAGAGTTGGTGCCGTTACCAAGACTTACCGAAGCCTTCGCATTAGTCGGAGCTGCTCTCTCCATTGGAATCACTTTAGGAAGTAGTTTGAGCGGACTAATAGTTGATGAATTTGGCGGTTGGAGTGGATTCTCTTTCATGACGGGAGCGATGGTTTTAGCAACGCTGCTCTCTACCTTAATAATCAAACCTCACCCATCAAGTAAGTTCGATCTGAAAGTGGAAGAATAAAGATATGCCTAGAAAGGTAATCTTTGATACTGATCCTGGGATTGATGATGCCCTTGCTCTCTTGCTTCTTGCAGTTTCTCCCGAGATTGAGTTACTAGGTATTACCGTAACTCACGGAAATACCTCGCAAGAGAAGTGTCTTCGAAATGCATTAAGTCTGGTGGAGTTAGCCGGGATTTCTCATATCGAGGTAGCAAGGGGTGCAGAAGAACCCCTTGTGAAAGAACTTTCTGTCGCTGAAGAGACGCATGGCGACGGCGGTCTTGGTTATGCCTCGCTCCCTCCATCGAATAAGGCTATTTCTAAAGTTGCAGCACATGATTTCATCATTGAGCAAGTAGAAAAGTATCCGGGTGAAGTCACTATTTTGGCAGTAGGGCCTATGACAAATGTGGCACTTGCACTTCTGAAACGTCCTCAACTTGCCCAGAAGATTGACTCAATTATCTCTATGGGTGGTGCCATTCACTATCCCGGCAATGCCACGCCACAAGCGGAGTACAACGTATTTTGCGATCCAGAAGCGTTCGATATTGTCTTGCGCTCTGGGATTGATTTCACTCTTGTCCCCCTTGATGTAACTTACAAATGTATTTTCACTAAAGAGCACTTAAATCGAATTGATAGAGCGCGAAGAGATATCAAAGAATTCATCACCGAATCAACTCGCTTTTATATGGAGTTTCACGTTAAGCACCAATCAATTGAGGGTTGCGCGATAAATGATCCGCTTGCTGCTGCGCTATTGCTAGATCCGAATTTAGTAAAGTCTGAGGACTATTTTGTAAGAGTAGATCTCATGGCTCCAACATCAAAAGCTAAAACAATTGCTGATTACTACGGGGCGCTCAAAGAGCCGGCTAATGCTCATGTTGCTATGCAGGTCGATGTGGAGCGATTCATGGATTTATTTATCGAGCGGATGAATAGATTTCAATGAGTAAACAACATCACACTCATACCCAAGTCGGAGATGTTGGTAGATATGTGTTGATGCCGGGAGATCCGGGTCGCGTTCCCATAATTGCAAGCTACCTCGATAATGCGAAACATATTGCAACTAACCGTGAGTATGTGACTTTCACTGGGACTTTAGATGGAGTGAAAGTTTCAGTAACTTCGACTGGAATTGGTTGCCCCTCGAGTGCAATAGCGGTAGAAGAGCTTTATAAATCGGGGGCAGACACCTTCATACGGGTTGGCACATCCGGTGGCATTCAACCTGGGACTAAATCAAACGACATTGCCATAACTACAGGGGCGATTCGACATGAGGGAACTTCACTTCACTACATGCCCATTGAATTCCCTGCAGTTTGCGATATCGATGTAGTTCGAGCGATGAAAAGTGCGGTTGAAAGAATGGGGTTGCCACATCGAGTCGGAATATCTCACTCCAAGGATTCCTTCTATGGTGAGGTTGAACCTGAGCGCTCAGCGAACTCCAATGAATTGATTGAGCTTTGGGGCGCTTGGCAGACGGGCGGTGCCATATGTTCGGAGATGGAGTTATCTACCATTTGTGTAGTTTCTTCAATTTTGGGCGCACGAGCTG